>Ga0247770_1000205_pt1 | contig 56471 bp, 49 predicted proteins | sample UWRJL136409B6_FD_179943 | JGI IMG/M metagenome (GOLD analysis project Ga0247770, IMG submission 179943) | Plant litter microbial communities from Arlington Agricultural Research Station in Wisconsin, United States - UWRJ-L136-409B-6 | ecosystem: Environmental > Terrestrial > Plant litter >...
GTTGTATTGACGTAGCTATCTAATTGACGAAGTTGTGGGCAATTGAAGTTGGTGATGTATTGGGGTGGCGATTTTAGTGCAGTGGTCTAAAAGGGGGTTGGTCTAAAAGCTGATCACCTGACTTAAGGCAACTCAGGCTATACAACGTTTACCACGCCTACCTGATGTTTCGGCTATCGGAGAGCAGTGGGCTGGATCGTCTTGACGTATCCTTTCCCGCGCTCTTGCGACTCACTGCCGACTTCAAGACAAGCGAACCAAAAGACAGATTCTTCGCCCTCCTCGGACTTCAGACTCGTGATCACCATCCGACAACTCGTCCTCTCTTCACGGGAGCTGAGTATCACCTGCCTTATCCAGAACTTTGCACTCATATCGCCCGAGCGATGTTGGAGGAAGGACGTTCTTTTCTGCATCCCCTGTCCGTCCTCGCTGATGCTGGATTATCTGGGAGCAGAGAGATGGGGGATAACGTCCCAAGTTGGGTTCCTAGCTGGACAGGAAAACGACGGCCCTCTCTGCTATCACCTTGGTCTCTTGATGACCGCTTTGAAGCTGATGGGGGATTGGATCACTACCTGGATACGGCGACTGTTGGTCGGATTACGGTCAACGGGATTCTTGTCTCTCGGGTGCTACGTAGCTGCAGCATCGTCATCGATAGTGAGGATCGCGTTGTTGCTAGCATCGACTGGTTGGACCAATTCCCCGCGACGCTGCCACTACTGCAGGTATACTCGCGGACGCTATGCGCTGGTAGCAATACAGAGGGACGGCGAGAAGGCGATTGTAACTCCATGTTACTCCCCTTTGTGGCATTCACAATGTACGGAATGGTGCCTGGGACCAAAACGTTCGAATAGGCTAACACTTGCCGCAAGCTCCTCTACGAAACGGATCAGGATCTATGGAAAAACCGACATAAGGTAACGAGGACGTGGAATGATCAGTGGGTGGCTGCGCGGGATTGCTTCAGCTGTGCTGCCCGGCTTGTGACATCGCATCGACGACTTTTCCTATCTTCCTCGGGGCATCTAGGGCTTGGACCCGGTGATCTAGCTCCTGGGGATGAGATTTGGGTGCTTGGAGGCGCTGCCACGCCGTTTGTTCTTCGAGAAGGAATTGATGGAGCAAAGATTCTAGTCGGGCCCTGTTATGTCGACGATATCATGGATGGGGAGGCTGTCGCTTCGGCGAAGTTGGGTAAGAGACATCTTGGGCCGTTGTGGTCGGCAGAGTTTGAGAGGGAGAGCATGCAGTCAGTGCCTGAGAGTTTCGACGTTCAAAGGGTTGTGATTCAGTAGGATGGAACACTGCTGGGGACCGGGTTGGCGATGCAAGCAACGATTCAATTCCGCGAATACTACCATGTCGACAACGGCAGCTCTTGGCGGGCAACATGCAAGCGGCATTCTCTACCTAATATTCCCAAATTTATGGCTCATTTTGCTGCAGCAAGTTTCCATTTCCTTTCGAAATCGTCCAGCACCGTTTGCGCGGCGAACATTCGAGCCTTCTCTGATGTGTTCTTACCACCCATGGACAGAACTTCAGTTGATGCCGGTTGTTGGTGAAGGAATGGGAGGAGCATTCCTGAATGCTTTGGACTCTTCTGGCTGTGGGTTGTTGTCAGAACTTCATTGTGTGAGCCGGGCATGGTGATTGGCAGCTGGTGGCAGCTGAAGTCGGGGTTTTGGAATAGTGGTGAACTGGACTCTAGAGATGCAACCTACATCTTGAGGAGAAATTTCAATCGAAATGATCCCAAACATGGCTTTAAGTCAAGTAGGTTATACTTTCATTGATATCATTTTTCTAACTGTCATTCTGTAGCTCGCATATCGACACTGAGCCTTCGAGCAGAGTTTCAGGTGAATCGCGAAGTCGAGCTTTCATGCCCCCGAGCGGAGCGGCCTATCGCTGGTGCAATCGGTTGCAGAAGGACCGTCCCGTTGGGCGCAATTGCGCAAAACGCAACAATCCCTGAGGAAACAGAGTCAGTGGAATCCCCGCAACATTTGAGGGCTGCCTCCCGGAGCCTTGCCCGCACAGTCTCCTCACCGCAACATCGCCAAGCGGTTGGCATTCCATGTCAACATGGCTCCAACAGCTACCGAATCTCACCAACAAGTATCCCGGGCATCTTGCTTCCTCTACGTTGCTCACCATTCAAAATGTTCCAAGGGGCTTCCCGCCTGTTCCAGATGCCTTCGACTTAACCTTTCGTGTGACTACTACCCCGAACTGTACACGGGCGTATCAACGGCACGATGGAAAGCCCGAAAGTCCGGGCCGGGGAGCAGCATGAGTCTGCAGAGCGCTGCCGACACGCAATTGACACCAGATCAACCTTTGGTCCCTGATGACCCTCTTGAAGCTGTTAACGGGGCTGACCTGTAAGTCACCGAAGACCATGTGCAAGCGGGTTGGGAAGGTTGACTGAATGGCAAATGGTAGGTACATGGTAGGCATTGTCGCGAGCGTTGCTCACTCGGCCAAAATTGACAATAGAACACCATTCATATTTCCTCAATTCGATTCTGAGGATGTCAAAGACCCTGCGGGTTGGCCGCCCCCTTCACTCTGCGCCAGCAATGGAACATCGCTTTGGGGTTCACCACAAAGCAACATGACATCGGCCTTGAACTGGAGCCCACCTGGAGGATCAGCGAACGCAAGTACGGGATCCCCACTAGTCTTTGTCCATGGTTGCTATAAGGACGATTGGATCGAGATAACCAATCTCGATATTGAGGTCAATTGGAACAATTCGGACATGGAACTAGGGACCCAGCAGGACCATTTGGTTGTGTGTTAGAAACCCCTTTACATTACATGTCAAACATCGAAGGCTGACATTATTTCGTCTTTTGCTAACTTCCCGCACTGAAAGATGCCATCCCGGACTTCTTGCCTGCGTACCAGAGTGGTTGGGAAGGCCACGTCACCCAAGAAGAGGTCGTGGAGGGCGAAGGACAACGGTCCCAAATGCCCTAATCCGTACTCCTAGCTGCTGCCAAAGCACAGCTGGGGATGATGTTGCCCGCTGAGACCGCCGAGACAGCGCCCCCACCAGAGCAGGCACCCCGAGACAATGAGTCGCTCTTGTCCCAAACTCCACTCAGCAGTATCAGCACGCCGCCGACTGAGAGCGGTCTGGATGTGAAGAAGGCTCGGATCATTGACGGCATTATCTTATACCTCCACGAGAAGATCAAGAACATGTTCATTCAGGCCCGGATCAGGGCTCGGGGTGGTCCACGCGAGACACCAGATTCGTCTAGCCAAAGGGGAAACTCATCACCTCCCGCCACGATCACCGAGCACTCGGATGACAAAGCACGGAAAGGAAAGAAGAGAAAACTGAACGACAGAGATTTTGACGAAGATGACGAAGATGATGCAAATGTTGCTAGACCGATGTATCCTGAAGAAATGGAGGAGGATCGGAGAACACCGGCCTATGCCTGCCCGTACTTCAAGTACAACCCTGCAATGTACAAGAGCGCGCGGAACTGTCCTGGTCCGGGATGGCCAACTGTTCACAGAGTCAAGTGAGTGATAACTGGAGGTTGAGGATTGCAGGGCTTACGGTTGCTGACACGGTCATGTTCTAGGGAGCACTTATACCGCCGTCACCGCCAGCCCAAGTTCCGATGCGGACGGTGCTGGCAGCCATTCAAAGACGAAATAAGCCACTTGAATCACCAACGGCTCCCGGAGCCATGCCCCCTCAGGGAAATGGAACGCGTCGAGGGCTTTGATACCACCCAAGAGCGAAGCCTTAGGTCCCGAAAGCGAGCCAATCCTGAACAGTCGGAGACGGGAAAGTGGCGGGAGGTGTACAGGATACTATTTCCTCATGTCACGTATGAGGACATTCCCTCACCGTGTGAGTCTCATTACTATGTGCTGGTAACCTTGAAATGTCTGACTTACACCGATAGTCTACGAATATGGCCAATTTGCACCATCTGGTGACAAAAGCCATCTGAGCAACTGGGACCGCCTAAACGAATGTGAGCAATACCTACTCCGCGAGGTTCCGCCGCGCCTCCGCCAAGCCCTCAGTCGAGAACTCGAAGCAGATCTCAGTGTCGTGGAGGAAAGCCTCCGATCGAAGGCCACATCATGCGTCAAGACCTTAATCGCCGATGTCTTCCGGGAGCTGCGGGACTCTGCGCCAGGTCCGCCACCGCCACCGGATTTGTCGACTGAGAATGAGTCTCAACAACATCAAGCACAACAAGACAACTTTGGTGATTTCAACTTCGACTTCTTGGATGCTTTCACAATGTTGGGGGATGAGGAGCTTCGCTACGATCAGGGGGGATTGCTGGACAATATCTTGATGCCAATACAGGAGGGTGTGCAGCCTGAGGAACAGACAGGAACTCACAAGAAATTGTCCGACTCCGGGTATGGGTCTAATAGCCCCGATGATAGCTTTCAGACGGGTGATGATTCAGGGACTCTTGAAGAAGGGGAACAGTAGGGTTCTTGTAGCATAGGCCATTTGTTAATGTGGATCAGCTCATGGATGGGAAACACCGCCACGATATGCTTAGGGGACCGGGCCCAGTGATAGGCAACCGCGTTAGATGACGGAGAATGGGCCCCGCTCAATTGGGATTCTCCCGACCCAAACCAAAGATGGGTGCTACGCAATGAGGAGAAGGATGGAAACTTGCCTGAGCCGTCCCCTGGACCGAGCAGAGTTTACCCGAATTTATACCCGCAACCACCTCTGTGGATCTTACTACGAGTTAGGAAAACCCCTAATCTCGTCTGAGCGCTTCTATTTAAGTCTCCTTTATTGAGAGGGCAGATCGACTGCGGGGAATCTCGTGATTGTAGTGACTGATGTAACGTGAGTCGCAAACACCACCCTTTTTGAGAGCTGGGGGTTGTTTATTTCGGTCCTTTTGGGGTGCATATATACTACCAGTGCGCCACCTACGTGCCCTACATTAGTACTTGGATTGGTATCCTCATGGCTGGGATTGTCTTTTAGCATCCGTGGATTCCCTTTTTTTTTTGTCTTTTCAGTCGAGATGATCCCAGCAAGGTTGCTCAAGGGGCTTGCAGCCTTGGCCTTGGTAGCTGGAACCCATTCTCAGGGGACAGACTCCTGCGTCGAAATGATAACGGCAAGATCAGGGGAAACGTGCGCTTCGATAGCCGAGCTGGCGGGCATCTCGGTGTCAGATTTCTTACGGTCGAACCCTTCGGTCACGAGCTGCGCGACGCTCGTTGGGGGCGGTGTTTACTGCAAATCGGGGATCTCTTCATCGTCCCCCGTCTCCGTCAGCACAGATGGGACTTGCGGGGGATCCGTAACCTGCGCTGGGTCGCGATTCGGGCGCTGTTGCTCTGCTCACGGATACTGTGGATCTTCAGCCGATCACTGCGGCGAGGGATGTCAGCTCGGCCTCGGCGAGTGTGGTGATGGAAGTGGCACGGTGGTCGCAACCTCGACAAAGATCGTATCCGCAACCGAAGTTGTCCAGGCTACTGTCGTTATAACCAGGACCGTCAGTGTCACCAACACCCTCACGGCCCGCGCATCCACAAGAATTCTCACCTTGACCTCCGTTTTCCCGTCGACGGCGATCATCACGTCGACAACGGTCGTCAGAGCGACATCGATCCGCCGGTCGACTCAGACCTCGACTACGCTTGTAACGGCGACAGTGGCATCGACCCGACGCGGTCGTCCTCGCCCTTCAACGACGACCACAAAAGCTCAGACCCCTGCTCCGAAGCCATCTCCGACTCCGAAACCGTCGCCTCTGCTCCCCAAGACTCCCGAGACATGCGCGAAGTACGATATAATCCGAGATAGAGACAACTGCCGCAGCGTCGCGGACCGAAACGGGATCTCCCTGAACGATTTTTACAAGCTCAATCCGGGTATCAGCAGCAGGACGTCGTTGCTCGGCTCGTTGCTCTGTTCGCCTGGTCTGCTGAATGATCTTTTGGGTGGCCTGTGTCATATTAGCTGCGAGAAACTGTGGGAGGGGTATTATGTTTGTACGTCTGCGAGATAGGCAGGTGTTGCTGTCCTGATCGGTCTTCGAGAAGCCGTGGAAGCGCTGAAGGTTGTCTGGTGAAGCAAAGGGCGAATGGAAGACTTTAATTGGAGGTTTAAAGCGGGGCGAACGGCATCACACAGAGAGGTTCTAGGCCTTGGCGATAAAACATGAGAGAGCCCGTGCCACCCCAACATGCAGTTCAGCTCTCTATTTTGGGCTAGACTATCGATGAGACACAACGGCCCTGGACCAGTGGGATGATTCGCCGCGGAGCTTGTGCTCCAGTAGCTGCCTGCAGAGAATGTTGCACTCTTTTTCAGCTGCTAGACGCGCTGTGACCTTCTCGTTTATGGCAGACACACCCCCTGAATCCAAAACATTCGTCCTTTCAGCTTCGGGAGGAAGGTGGGGCAGCACCCCGCGTCTTCACTTGGGCATCTGACCTGTCGCAGCCTTCCCTCGTTCTGGAGTGGAATTTCCCAAGACATAACCTTTGTTTCCTCCTTTCATATGCAAATGCATCCTTTTTCTTGGTCTTTTGTTGACGGTGGAAGTCATGTTATCCCGAGCGCAATCCTTCCCGCTATCCCTGGAGGACGGCAGCGAATTGTATATTTGGGCCACGGCGCTGTCTTGGCGCCACAGTCGACTATTGATGATGAGTTCTTTATTGATCTACCAGCCGAGACTTGTGATGATATTATGGTGTTTGCGTCGCGGGCGAAGGAGTTTGAACATGCTGCTTTGACGAGGTCAGCATCTCGTCCACGTCGAGGAGGTCGCAACTCTAAGTTGGAGGGCTCTAGGTCCCTTGCGCCCTGGAGTCCTATGTTGGAGGCTTATTTTTCGAGTAAGGATACGAGGGAGTTGGCTGCGTTTAGGGTTTGGGACTTTTATGGGAATCCTGTGCTTCCGAGGTTGGTTGGGAAGGTGAGGAGGGAGGTTGTGAGCCGCTGATGATAGTATTTACATGTACAAGAAGCGCTTGGCCCAAGGCAATAAACAATGACAACTGTTCATCATTTCTGTATCTTGCTATCTTGGCGGGCATTCAATTGTTTGGTTCAAAGAAACCGTAAAATTCAGGGGTTGCTGGTCATGTAAACAAATTAGACTTGCAGTACCATGGTTCAGACTGCAATATCCAAGCTCTCTCACTCATACTCCTGTTGACTTTTAACCTCCGATTAGCATTATGCGCAGAGCTTCCAAACCAACCTCGAAATGTCCTCCATTTTCTTCTTGCTATCCAACTGTCGATTATCGAGAGTGTCAAGAATGGGCTGAAAGGTGTCCCAGGCACGGACAAAGTTGATCTTGCTGTCGCACATCTTTCGGAACACTTTATCCATGACGTCGTGCTTGTGCAGGTCCGCAAAGCCTTGGCTGTCAATGTAGTCCTTGCCTTCATACTCGCCGCTTGCCATCAGGATGGCCGACACCCGAGCTAGGTAAAGAATGATCCCGGCTAGACCCGCTGCTAATGCGGTGGATACAGAGGACCCGGTGATTACGCGATGCTGCTGCTGACTCGGTGTGCTTGGAGACGAAGCTGACAGGTCTGAAGCAGGCGAAGAAGTACCGTAGTAGTGCTCGGCCTCGCCGGGCTCGTCTACTTTGGCTCCGGGTAGCAGGAAATGGGCAGCGTCGTTGGTGACAGGCCAGATATCGCCCAGGCCCGTGGCTGCGCCGATGCGCAGGACACTGCTGTTGCATAGGTTGCCGGGATAGCTGGTGTCGGGGTTGTTTCTGCCCGTGTCTTCGACGGCGCAGAATAAGAGGATGGGTGTTCGGCCAGTCTGGTTGGGCGGTCGCTCGTGGAGACCATCTGCGGCGTGTTTGATGACAGGCTCAAACGCCTGGTCCATCTGTGTGTCCAATACGGGATCGTCGCTCCGTGACACGGCCCAGGACATGCAGATGATGTCAACCTCGAATCTAGTCGCTAGCTCGATGGCCTGGTTTTGGGACCAGGTTAGCTTGGGTGTGGGAAGCGATGGGGGGGGGGGGTTGTAATGGAATCAGTGAAGCTCACCTTGACTGCGCTCTCGTAATGAAATGAATGGCGTACGCTTGTGCCCGTCCCGCTAACGACGGTCAAGGGCTCGAGCTTGAAGCTGTAGATCTGGGCCATGGGGAAAATGCGCAGGATGAGCATGGCCATCGACGTCCCGTGGCCTGTCGTGCTGCGGTAGTGTGCCACGCCCTCCTCTGATGGGTGCCTGCACACTGGTCCTCCACCCACGACGGACCCGGCCACCTTTGAGTTTCTGACGTCGATACCGTCGTCGATGATGGCAATTTTGATGCCGTTGCCAATCTTGGATGCTGATGGGCTCGAAGCGAGTGGGTCCGGGACGTGGCTCGCGAATCTTGCCAAAGCATTCCCGACCTTTTCCATTACTCCAATCCACTTGTGGCGGTCTCCGGACTCATCATCAGAAGCCTTCGTTTGATCCTCAGGGACATGTGGCGGTAGGATTCGAGCTTCGCAGTCTTGTTTCAAGTCCTCCACAGTGATCCGGTCATCACTCCCCTGCTGGATGTCTTGCTTGAAGAATTTGAAATCCTCGAGGCGTCGGGTGGTAAGTTTGACATCCTTTCCCCCCGGCTTTTGATTAGCTGCTGCTATCACTTTGCCATAGAATGTGCGACGGCTTACCCGTTTCAGAATCACTTCGACGGTTGTTAGCTCTGGGAGAGCCCTCAGGGATTGGTCACCGCCGCTCCACCCCCTTAGGACTGCAGTACTGCCACGCCAATAGAGGATGAGGTGATTGACCATGGAATCCCGTAGATATTTAGTATCCAGACAGAGGTCAAACTTCTTCCAGTTGAGTTGTTCAATTTGGAGGTCGCCGATGCATTTCTCGATGTCCTCGTCTTCGTTGTAGGGAGCGACGCTGTCATCGACGTTGAGTCGCAAAATTCTGTGAACGCGCTTGCCCTTCAGCCACTGAAAAACGAAGTCGAGGTGGCGGATGACTAGCTCTCCCGAGTCGGGGTCGGTGCCGTCGCTGAATTCCATATTTCTCAGCTCAACGTACTTGAGCGTCCTGGCGAGGTTGAGTTTGTCATAGCGTTTCCGGAATGTCTTGGTTGGAGTTGACTCGGTTGGGTCTTGAGAAAAGTCGAGAAAGATCTGCTTGCCTGTTTTCCACGTCCATAAGTCAGCAGGTTGTTGAACGACCCGAGGGGAGCGAATCAATACGCACTTTCGAGATTGTCGCCATACAGTACGTCAACCGCCCGAGTCGTGGGCAGATTGTGGAGGTAGTGCAGCTTCAGCATCGTTTTGACATTCTTCAACAATTTGATATGGGCGTCAATGGCGCCGGTCGCCGCCGGTTTGTTGAGCTTTGCTTCTAGGGCGTCTCCTTCCGGGGTTGGTGCTTTGGTCTCCCCCTGGACCTGCGGAGTCGCGGATGGCGTTGACGTTCTGGGTCGTGATGTATTTGCTGCGCTTGTCGAGCTCACTGGGAGAGCTAAGTAACTGGTTGGGAGAGAGCCAGGGCCTGGGCCCACTCTTGGCTGGTTTCGACCGCTGAAAGTGGCCGAGCCCATCTGCAGCCCCCCCATCGCACAATAACCCGGTTGTTTATCGCCTGGAGCTAGCCCGACGATGGAAGGCGCTGATGAGGCTTCCCGTTCCTCTGCGCGGAAATCCCGACTCATGCTTCCCATCCCGGGGATGTCTGGTCGTGACTGCTTTTTTGGGCCGGGGTCCCCCATGGCTGTGGTTCTCTTCCAATCCTGTCGCTTCCTCTTGAAGTACTGATGAGGTGATTCATATCTCGGCTGAGCGAGACAATAGTCATCGGAAATGCTGTTCTTTTCCAGCAGCTTTCCAATAATGGGAACCATCTCTTCCGTGAGGTGTTCCGCATCAAGTGCCAGATGGAGGGGAGTGCATGCGTCGCTGTCAAAGACTGTGAACGAGGCCGGGTCGGCAAGGTCAATCAATTCCTTGACCACTGCATGGTATGTTGGATGCTTTAGAGTGCAATGAAACACCTCGTGCAGGCAGTTGCGGCCCTTCATCCCCGTTTTCGCAATGATTTCGTGCCAGTCGAGCTTTGGTGGATCAGGCTCGTGCCTAAGGCTCAGGACAAATTGGATCCAGGCATAGTTCCGGCTTGAAATGGCGACCTCAAGAGGCGTCTTGCCTGTGCTCAGGCCTTCATCTGCTTTCCCCATCATTTCTGCTCCATGGTCCATTCGCAACACTTGCGCAATGACCTGGTATACGTTGCTGTGTCGCGCTGGCAGGGTGGATTTTGCCGCGTGATGATGCAAGATGTTCTTTCCATCCTGTGCATTAGTGAATAGAAGGCGGTCGATGTGGCACTGAACATATTTCCCGAGGTCTTCCGAGTTTAGTGCGGGGCCTTTCACAAGGAGATCGTCGAAAATCTCCTCTGGATCGCCTTCGATGATGAAGGATTGCTCGATCGACACTCCATAGAAACGACAGCTGTCAATTGACGTGTCCATTATTCCAGAGAAAGAATAAAAGAACTCCTGTGATATCAAGGGTAAAGAAAATGGAGATTGTTTTTGCTCTTTTCTTTCGGTTCACGTCTTGGTGATGAATTGGCACGTCTGAGTTTGCAATGACGGCGAGGGGCACTGACGAACAGCGTGATACCACCATTCCATTGGCTAAGAATCTTCTGATGCAGTCAGTCGCTTCGTTCCTGATGATCAGGCCATGCAACTGGACTGTGACGTCTCTCGTGTGACCCGTGTAGAATGTATTCGGAACTTCAGAATGCATGGTTCTCTGCCTCGCCACATTTTTGTTGATAAATACCAGGTAGGCAAGCCATCGACACATCCCGCTCAAATGCACGAAGCTTCCAATTTCCATGACTCCTGGTTTACCCAAGCAATCCTGTTATCTACCTATCAAGATGGAAACACCACTCTGCGATCCTGAAACCGGCAAGCTAGAGTTCCCGCTCTATCTCCTCCCTCTAGAAGGCGGGGCCTTCAAGACCGCTGCTGGCCAGAAGATCGACAAACCCACTCGTCTATTTCTTTTCCATAGTTGCTCGGTTGAAATCGCTTGCAAGCCTGTTCGGATCATCCACGGCCGAGCCCGTCCCGGCTCCAAGGATCTCGCGACCTTGATGGTCCTGGAGCTGCGTTTTCTCCCCAGGCATCCAGACCGACGGGTCACCGAGGCCGAAGTTAAATTCACATTTCGCGGTAGCCCCGGAAACGAAGTTAGCGTGGCAAGGATCTCTCCCGACGTCTTCTACAGCATTTCGCCCACGGTAACCGAGAGCCAGATCCGGAACGAGCTTGAGGTCAATGCGGGTGCACAGATCCCCCCGACACCATTCAACCTGGGATTCCTGTTTCGTCACAGCATTCTGCGGAAAGAGCTTATACGCACTTCCACGAGGTTGGTGGGCGATGCTGTTCCTGATGGCGACGTCCCTTTTGGCCTCACGAACTGCGCCGACTGGTCTTTTTTTGAAAACGAGAAAAACGAGTCAGGCGTCCCAACCCAGATTCGGGTAGCAATGTACGTCTTGAGGGACAACTACGAGCCGTTTTGGTGCGATGTGTGGGCCCGCGTGGATAAAAACTACTCCTTCAGGGCAATGACACTGGGCTCTGTTTCTGTCAAGCTGGACCCGAAAGACGAGTTGACGACAGAAAAGCTGGAGCAGCTGAATTTGGGCTGGCAGGACAGGCCTGATTCGGGCCACTTGGAGGAGGTCAACCTGGATGAATTGGCAGGCATCACTGTTGCGCAGGAGATTGTGAATGAGCTCAAGATTGTTAACATTGGCCCGAAAAATTAGGTACTTTAAGTACTAGTACTTTGGTAGTAAGTAGTTGTTCTGCGTATCAGACTGAGTTTTCAAACATCATGCAACTTTGGTCTGATGGAAGACACCAACCCGTGAAACTTGAGCGCCACCATGTGTGTTGGCTGCGCGTTCGTCCAGTCCGCTGCCCTCCGGTTCACATCAGCCCACCAATATTATGCAGCCTCACCAAAAAAGGAGAGGAACTCGCCGCCTAGGTTAGCCATTTTGAGCCAGATACCTCCATCCAAATTTAAGATGATTGGCTATGATAAGCCTACTTTCTGCAGCCCCGCGTCGCGTCATTCAACTCAGCTCAGTAGGATCAGACCTGCAAACACATCTTTGCTTCAGAGAGCCTGATTGTAACATCATCATGATCATGGAATGGATGAGTCTTGTTGGCGGCGAGGATCTCAAGTCCGTGAATGCTGCGCGGTTTGCAGAGCCGGGAGGGAGGAGGGGAGGGAGGAGGGGAGGGAAGGGGCGATGATGAGCAAGCCATGGCCGCTGCGTGCATCAAGCTTGGAAGACTTGAGGACCCCTTGCCAAATTCTCGAGCATCTGCCGCTGAAGGGCCATCTTCGCTTCTTCATCTTTGCTCGACACCCCAAATTGCCATTTCTAAAATTCCAAGTTACTTGGTTGAACACTTTGGCGGAGATCCCTGAAACATACACACAACGCTGGAGAAATATCAATCGCAGCTGATCAGCACCAGGAAGGCACGACTCGAACAAGAAATGTCACCACCAACTCTCAAAATCCTGGTTCAGCCCACGGAAGTACAGAGAACCGAGGAGTGAGTTGAGGGCCTCCCTGTCCCTCTCTTAAAGCACCCGCTTACCTACCTACCTCTGTCCCGCAGTGTGATCGCTGTGCATGGGATTTGGGACGATCGCATGCCGTCATGGACCCAAGACAAGCAAGGAAACAATGGCTGGCTTCAGGACAGATACTTTTCGTCTTCGCCGCGTTCGCGGATTTTCAGCTTCGAGTACGATGCTCAATCCATCCGGGAGAGCGATTGTCCTGCTAAGCTTCTCGACGATGTTGCAACGGAACTGCTCGCAAAGCTGGCTGCGGCCCGTTCCGAGGATGCACTTGTAAGTAAGACGCGGAAATTGCGCAGCCACTTGTTGGCAACGATGAGTGCGTGCTCACGATCGCAATAGGACGACCCGGTCCGGATCTTGTTTTGGGGACACGATATTGGCGGAACCATTATTAAGAAGGTTCGTTACCTTTACGGAATTTGAATGTCATTGGCACAGCGCAAAAACGGTGCATTGCATGCTAACAAATACAGGCATTGCTGCAAGCATCAGTCACGGAAGCGTATTACCCGATATATCTCTCGGTCAAGCTGTTGGTACGTAGGCAACTCTTGTTTCGTAAGTTTAAAGAACTGAAACGGTGTTAATTCTTACATGTCTGGCTGCAACTAGGGATTCATTGGCTGTCCCCATCGCTGCAGAAGCCTAGATGATCTTGAAGGGGCAATTATCCGGCTCTTTTCTTTCGCTACCCTTCCGAGGGATTTCCTTGCAAGATCAAAGGCGCTGGCAAAGGTGATCAACGGCACGAATGATTTGTTCGAGGACATCAAAATGCTGCAGCGAACCCCTATCCTGTCCATATCCAACGACGACAACCTGCAAGACGCCGTATGCGATGACGAGGTCACATTCAATGGCATGAATGCACCCTACATCGTCTTTGACGGGCAGATGAGCACCTTTGGATCGACAACTGAGCTTCGGATCATGGTACCTTTGCCTCATTTTCAGCTGGCACGACTCAAAGCTCATGCCGTAGGAAACGCGTTTCCACTGATGGAAAGCTTGGCTCACGCTGCAGGGACAGACGAAAGCAATTCTGGTATTGGAACGCAGCTTCCCTCTTTATGAAACCGTTTGCTGAAATGAACGCAGATTCCCGCTTTTCAATCTTCTTGAAGACACCATGGTGCCTGCTGTTTACGTCCATCGCACCTCCCCTTCAGGTCCCTCGCATCATCACCGATGCGGAGCTCCCTCGGGCCTTGCAGAAACCGATCGAGGAAAAGCTGGCAGAGTGGAGTATTCAGCCAAAGCAGCGAGTCCTCTGCATTTTGGGAAATTCAGGTCAATCATTTTTGGCGCCCGACTTCGTCGTCTCTTGGTTTCAAGACTCCTTGCGGGGTACAACCTTCCCAACGGTGAACCTGATCTGGTTCAAATTCGACGCCCGAGATGGCCAGCACAATACAATCTCATCCCTTCTGGGATCCCTCATCGCGCAACTCTGGACCCACGACGCCGAAGCCAATAAGAAATTTCAGGAGAACCTAGACCAGAGATGGTGGTTTATGACGTGTACCGATGAGGATCTGTGGAGGATGTTCCTCGAGGACCTCAGGGGGTTGCACCCCCTCTCTCGCGTCACTTTCGTCATCGGGAACCTGGACCAGTGCCGAATTGGCGCTGCGTGGTTCCTCGAACGGCTGGTGCGGCTTCTGTCACGGTTTGACCGGCCGATTCGCTTCGTCATCACATTGAGCTCACATCAGAGCCCGATGGCGCTCCCCGAAGAATGGCAGAAGCTGGAACTACCCGACCTGAACGTCGCTTCTGAGCGCCCATCCATGCGCCATCTTGGCTCACTCGAGCTTGATTTGCACCCATCGGCTCGCAATATTCTGGATCTAGCGTTGTTTTCCGGCCGACCTCTCACTGTATGGGAAATGGCGGACGCCCTGGCTGTTACCCCTGCGACACTGACTCGTGAGATCGACCGTTGGCTCAACTGCGCCGTGTCGATTGACCACCACCGAGTTGTCCCAAGTCGGAATCTGACCGAGGACGACCTTCAAATGCTTCTGATTGACGATCCGAACAACACCGCCGAAGACAATCCACCGTGGTACAAGACCACGCCGGCAGCAGCCCATGCTAGGATCGCAGAGATTTGCCTCAGATTTCTCCGTCGGTCCGAGGGCCGTAGAGTCCCAGATATTGGCGAGGCTCTCCTTTTCGTCTCACTCGACCCAGATCGCAGCAACTTCCGGTCCTACTCGGTGCAGTACTGGCCGTTTCATTTCAGAGAAGCGTGTCGGGACAAGGGGAAAGACAACCCCCTCGCCAAATCCATGGTTGGTTTATGCTCTCAACTTGCCGGCGACCCTTCTCAACTCGGAGCTTTCTGGCAAGACTTTTGGCTCCAATCCAACCCCTTGAGGCGCGCCCAGTGCTTCCCCGTGGAATTCTTGAACGACAACCGCACCCTGGCCCAGCCGCCTCAGCGCCTCCTCCTCGACCCCATTCCCATATTCGCCGGGCTCGGATTGTTGCCCATAGTGGATGCCCTGATACGGGAGAGAAAGGTTTCAGGTGCCTACCAAGCCGCGCTCGACAATGCTCTCGAAGCAGCGGCTCAATTTGGCCACATGGACGTATCAGCTCTCCTCGAACTCTACGAACCAACACCTTCTCGCTTACTACAGGCCGCCCTGTGCGCGGCAAATGGGGGCCATGAAGATACCCTCAAAGCTCTCATGCAAGCCGACGCTCCCCCGAAATACCAGAACCTAAGAGACCAGGACTTCTTGCGTAGACTGTCCTTCTTGGGTCTGTATGAGCGGGTTGATGATCTGCTTGAGGCTCAGTTGGAGCCCGAAGACAAGACAGACAATATGTGTACACCATTGCTTCTAGCTGCGGCGGGTGGCTATTCTAAGGTCGTCGCGACTCTGGCAGAACACGGGGCCACTGTCGACTGCATAGACAAGGAGGGATACACTGCCCTGTCAGTGGCATGCGCAGATTCGGGGGATATCGACACAATCATATATCTGGTGGAGAAGCAGGCTTCCCTGGAATCGAAGAGCAAAATTGGCTGGACCCCACTCATGGCAGCATGCAGGGCCGGGAACCACGCCGCGGTCCAGTATTTACTCAAGAATGGCGCCAAAACCCAGCCCGATACCGAGTCCAAGTGGTCGCCGCTTGCTCTGGCCGCTCTGTCAGGATCGGAAATCTGCTTGCAACATCTCCTCAATCCCGGGCCGGACAAGCAAGGAGCAAACCTGAATTGCCGTGGGCCAGAAGGTCCAGCCATTGTTTATGCCGCGTTTCAGGATGATCCCAGTCTTTGTCAAATGCTTCTGTCCAAGAACGCTGTCGCTGATCTCGCCAAGGACGAGGTTGGCATTACACCACTCATGGCGGCCGCCTTGTTTGGAAATCTCGAATCAATCAACGCCTTGCTCAAAGTCGAGCCCAAAGTGAGCCTAGAAACCGAAGATGCCATCGGTGATACGGCTTTGATGGTGGCTACCAAGACATCCCACACCGACGTTGCCAAGGCGCTCATTGAAAGCCAAGCAAATGTCAGTCACAACAACAAAGACGGCGAATTTCCGCTCTTGGTCGCGGCAAGCACCGATAATGTAGAATTGGCAGAAGCCTTGATCCGCCACAATGCGGACGTCGATCATTACACAGAACCGGCTCGGTTGACGGCTCTGCATATTGCAGCAACATCAAGCAAGGCTCACAGAGTTCTCTCCCTGCTATTGGAGAAGGGCGCGGACCCTAACATTCGCATCCCTCATCAGGATACTACGCCGTTGATGCTGGCATGCGAGAATGGTGTCTGGAAGGCTGTCAAAGAGCTTCTCAGCTTCGGGGCACATCCGAACGCAAGTCTGATCGAACCGGACACGGACGACGCCGAGAAAGGCATAATATCAGAACATTCTCCGCTTCTAATTTCGGTTCGGGAGGGGCACCACGGGACAGCACGCCTGCTCTTGGAAGCCGGCGCGGACATCAACTACACACCCCCCGGTAGCTTTTCGGCCGTGGAAATCGCCTTGCTGCACAACGACGAGTCAATGCTCCATCTACTGCTCGAGTTCCAACCGCAACTCAATGCGCAGGATCTGAAGCCTGGAGAACAGGGTCGCTGTCTCCTCGGCATGGTCGATGAGAGAACCCCACTGCCTATGGTTCGCATGTTGGTAAATCGCGGCGCGAGCACCAACCCAAGGAATCCCACCAGCATCCACCCCTTGTTGCGAGCCGCCTGGGCAGACAGAGTGGATGTTGTCGAATACCTGCTATCCCGCGGCGCTGATATACACACCTGCCGACGCAACGAGGGCACCGCTCTGCAGGTTGCCAGCCGGTCCGCAGGGCTGAAACTGGTCGAATTTCTCACTAGCCATGAGGCCGACGTCAATTTTCCAGGTGCCGAGCTATGGCACGCCACGCCGCTTCAGTCTGCCTGTCTCGGCATCTCGGCCGGCGCTGAACCGGAATCTCTCTTCTCGGCGACGAGCCGTCTACAAATCATCAAGCATCTCCTTGAGAAAGGCGCCATTGTCAACAAGAACTCCGGTAATTACGGAACCGCTGCCAATATTGCCTGCTGGCGTTGCCCTCTCGAAGTTGTCTCCCTCCTGCTAGATCACGGCGCCCGTCTGGGAACCCGAGAAAGTGAAAGTCCCGAAAAGGATACTCGAGACCGGGTTGGACGGTCAGCCATCCACTTTGCCTGCCTCAACTCGGTGGCACACTTTGACCTCGTCCGGCGCAAGGCCGAGCATGATGTGCAGACGGTCGACAAGATGGGGCTGTCTGTGCTCCACTGGGCCGTGATAGGGGGCAAGCCCGACATCGTCGCCGAGATTCTGAAGAGCGAAACCGTCCCCGTTGATGCCCGGGACGGCGATGGGTGGACGCCTCTCATGTGGGCGGCACGCGTGTGCGGGCGAGCCTACCTGTTCCGGCCGGAATCACAGCACATGACCGATGAGGAGTTCGTCTGTGCATTGGACAAGCGCAGGGCCGAGACAATCAAGTCTCTAGCGGAGATCAAGGACCTTCTCCTTCAAGCAGGGGCCGATACAAAGCTGGAAGGATCTTGCTACGGGCGCAAGTGGTCAGCTGCAAAAGTTGCGCTGTACTATGGTCACGAAGGCTTCATTACGGCCCAGGGCCAGGAGGAGAGTGAAGCTGCCGAAGAAGAAGAGAGCAAGACTGCCGAGATCAAGGAGGAGGCTCAACGTGCTCTAAAACTAGAGGATGACTGGAGAGGATGCGACGCTTGCTTTTTGGTGGGTCCGCCCTGAGCTCCTAGAAGAAGACTCTGTGGATTCCGCTGACTGGAAATTGCAACAGGATGTGTACGGCTGCTATTATCACTGCGATGAATGCCTGGATTTTGATCTATGCTTTAAATGTTTCGGTCATGTGGGAAAGATTCACCCTAGCCACAAGTTCTCGCAGGTCGGCACCGCCCTTGCGAGTCAGGCGCCTATCGAGATGACGCGGAAGCTCATCGAGCCTGAGATACCGTTAGCGCCTCTCGGGGCCTCTGCTAATGGCTACGGTGCACCAGAAGTTGCGGATTTGAGTGCTAGCGAGAGTGTGGTAGTTGGTAGGGCCTAAAAAGAAAGGTGGGTGTGAAGACTACCGGCGGGAATTGATGGGGACTTGGCGTGTTTGGGTCGCATTTATGATGTTTGGAATTCGCAAAGCTTAAAAGGATCAAGTTGATCGCAAGGAGACTTAATATTAAAAGAGCGTCTTTTGCACTATATCCGGTGTATTTGCACCATACGTATGGCTGGCCAACACTGCAAGTAGCTTTGATAAAATTTCTCTACGCCTCGATGACATTCCTCAAGGCCTTACTAATGTTATATAGGGCGTTGAAATGTATTATTATTATTCGTGGCTGCGTGCAGCCACACAAGCCAATGGAAAAAAGTCCACAGATACCAACGCCATACCCGGCACCGGAAACAGCCTGGTTGTCTGGGACGAATCTGGGCACACGAAATTTCCTTTTTCGTCCGTCATCCTAAGCTGGGGTAAGCTATGGCTGATTTATCCTAAGCTTCCCCTGATTCTTCTCTAAACTAGGTGTGACGACCCACAGGCCGTCACTTGGGCCGGCACAGGCTGACAGATCCCCTGCAGAGAGCACGGTACAGGCGTACCGTGCAGGCTAAGGGAACACTGGTTGGTGCTGACTAGTTAGGAGTCGCTCTGTCTTGGCAAAGTGCTCTGTATAGAGCAGGACTAAGGCTACAGAACAAAGTGCTCTGTTAATCTGTAGTCTTAGCAATAGAGTGACAGAGCAGGTATAAGTTACCTCTGGACTTCCTATTATAGATAGTCATCACCGTACCCATAGTGGAGTGAAGGACTTGGAGTTCTTCACGTAAGTATTGGCTTTGTTAATTGAACTATTCAGTATGTCCTACTGTATAAGCCCGCTATGCATTATAATAATATACAACCGACACAGTAAACCCCCATCTACGAGACCTTACTTTAACCTACAGTCCTTTATAACCCTAGCCCTAAGCGTCCTGCCTTACGTCTTTGTCTTACCCACCTCTTAAGTATAGGTCGTAATACGATACTTACGTCTTCTGTTAAACCACTGTTTGTTAAACTCCCATACACCTTACTTTTAACATATCTACTGTTAAAGTCACAGTTACTTAAGTAACGTGTTTGATAAGCGAGTTGGCCACTTTAATTCTCATATATAACTCTAATGAATATACCTCTGCTAAAACTACCAAATCTTAATAAAAAGCTTCATAACTTGAAGCTTAGCTTTTCAACAGCAAAAGAACATAATGTATATTTTATTTATAATTTTACAATAGCAAAATGCAAATAAAGCGCAGTCGTTATATAATTGAATATATAACCCTAAGGGTATATATGCAACTTTGAATATTATATTAGTTAGCAAACAAAACTAAACGTCTATATTATTAATATATTCTTAATTTATAATTTTGAAACTTTGAGCTATTTTTATTAAAATTTGGTAGTTTTAGCAGGGGTATTGTTAAGTTTGGGTAGACTCTACAGGCCTGTAAGGCCTGTAATACAGGGGATTTATAGCGATCACTGTAAGTCACCGGGGCACTATCTAGTTTAGAACTTAGATCACAACAATAGGCCTGTAATACAGGCCTATAATCACTGTGAGAACCACTGTAATTCAGAGTGTTGCGGGGGTAACTGTGCTTTTCTACCACCTGTATACCCTACCGGCTGAAGGCAGAAGCCAGCACGCCAGACCGAGCTCATTTGTTGAGCGGTGAATTATATCGAACTATTTAGTATGGTAAAATTTAAAAATCAGCACCCGGCTATAAAACCGTTCCAAAAAACTCCAAGTCTTCCGTTTTTTTTTCGGCTACAGGGTACCCAGCAAGGGTGCAGGGTACGCAAGGGTGCAGGGTACGCAAGAAGTTTAACAGGTATATTCATTAGGGTTATATATGGGAACTAAAGTGGCCAACTCGCTTATCAAACACGTTAGGTGTAGGAGGAAACCCATTTACAGGAAATAACGACCAAGTTAGAGATAACGACTCTTCACTTCCCGATCCACCCCTTATTACTAGTATAATAACTAATATAAAGATTGTTGCCTAGCACGCTCTCCAGTCTCTGGTAGAGGCCTGGAGAGGCCTAGAAGCGCTCTGTAGTACGGAGGGCTTCCGAGGAATGCTCAGGGGAGGATAGCGTAGCCGCTGGCTGTGAGGGTACGCTTCGGAGCCGAAAGAAGGCTGAAAGCAGTGCTTGAAGGCCCGTAGCCACAAGGATTCCGGTGGACTCTGCACCAGAAAGAAGCCGTTGCAGCGCTAGTAGCGCTGGGAACAGTGAAAAGAGTGGAGTGAAGTCTATTTCTTGTCAAGACTGCTCAGAAGATGCTCAAGACTGCTCACTGAGCGAATAACTACATACAGGAGAGTGGAGAGCTTATTATAGGCTGTGAGGAAGACTTTCAGAGCCTTTGAAATGTGGATACAGAAGGTGAATCACAATCTAGAAGCTTCGAAGACTTTCCAGGATCCAGGAAGTTGCGTAATCGTTGCGTAATACAGAGAGTTCTGGAACCTCCAGTGGGCCCTGAGGGTTGCGGGGGCTCACAGGGGTCTTGAGATGGCGGAGTGCGTGGATTCTAGAGTCTTCGAGAAGCTGAGAGTTGCAAGGACTCTCTGGAAGATTCAACCAACCCTGTTGCGGCTTAGCGCTGTGGGGTGCGGTGCAGGGTGCGCTGATTGGCTGCAGGGTAACCAGGGTCCGCACCATCCGCAGGGGCCACGCTCCAGGGCACTCGAACTACACGTGCGTGCAAAACAGCAACTGCGTTGCAGGGAGCGAACGGTTGGCCCAGCCAACCCAGTGGGCAACGGTGGCTATATTCCAACAATAGTTATAGTGATCTTTAAACTATAACTACTTTTGCAACATGATATAGTTTTCAATCGTCAGGAACGCCTGGTCCTTATAAAGGTCCTTTAAGCTAAGTTTCTAAGCTAATTCCCCTTAAATATACTATATTAGTTAGCATCTTGGCTTATAATTAGGTTATAGCTATACGTACCGGTACTATTAACCGCTTAACATCTAAGAGTATCTCTAGATCGTAATGTCGTTCTTAAACATTGTAAAATCGGCGCATTGCACCTTTTAGGCTGTTGGGGGTTAGTAGTTCGTCCTCTTTATCGAGCTTGCCTTTCGTGCTAAGAGCTAAAGTTTCAGTAAAATACTTCATAACCTACATATCTCAAGGATTATAAAGCCCGTATATTCTTTCATATTTAAAGTATGTTAGATCTCGGTGTAAACTATGTGCGTAATGGTCACTTACGAATACTATACCACAAGTGCACGTGAATAGCGGTTTTGCTTTTAGGTCTCAGATTCTTGCGAACCGCGCGAGGGTTGATCTTAGAGCGGTCTGCTGTGAGACCTCTCTTTACCGCCCGCTTAACAACAGCATCTGCTGACTTAAAGGTTGATTCGAGCTCCATATCTTTGCGTTTTATCAAGGGTAGTGATGGGTTCAAGGTATTAAACAACAAAAGTAAGAGTGTATGTAGTTAGGTTTGGCGCGAGATATCGAGGCAAAAGCTAGATGAGGGCGGAACCATTCACTTGTCAGAAGCGCTGCACTCTGGATTTTGTGGACTTGATGGGTTGCAACTGGTTGATTGTATTGCTTGTCTGTGGTTCTGGCTTTCAGCCAGAACCTTCTTCTTTATAGACCTTTCTGTAGGATCCAGCCTTCGTCACTTGTGTGGCTGAGGCTCACTGGCGCTCTGGCAGTGCCAGGCATCCAGTCAGCTTCGCTGACAGGATTGCTGTTGCCTCTGATCCTCTATCCGTTTTGACATCACTTTCGAAAGAGGGGGACCAATTTGGCCATTTTTATATATGGGACCAATTCTGAGCGAGCTCGGCTAGAGTTGAAGTAGTTGTGCATGCTGCGGCGCAGCCTTCCGAAAATGGCTCTTAAGGTGAGCAAGCCTGAGCAAAACCTGAGCTAATCCTGAGCCGGGCCTGAACCGGGGTGAGCAACGTCACGTGGGCGAGGCACGAAAAAGGAAATTTGGTGTGCCCAGATTCGTCGTACAAAACAGGTGTTTCCATTACTCTACGCCCATCGCTCTCTCCGTCACGTTAACCGTGCGGCCACTCCTAGTCTTCTTCGCAGGCCTTGCAGGGACTAAACCCAATTCTCCCACCTGTTCGTTAGTGGAGACGCCTGTTGCAGCCCGCTTCCTTAACAGAGTAGCTGGCTCCTTGGCTAGAAGTAAAGAAGGCCGTAGGCGTGTGTATGTGCTAGCTAAACTTATTACATAGTAGATTATATCGTGTATAGGAGCCGTTCTTCTTTTCTCGGCCATTCTTCCTAATAACGGCAAATCCCTTATCCTTCGCTTAGGCGTTAACAGCGGCCTGTAGCCCATCGATCGTGGCTGCTGTGATTGTTATTAGAGGGTTAGGGATAGCCTCATCCTCGGAGGTAGGCTAGTTGTCATTGTTATTAATATCAAGAGTATATTTACGGCGGCTAATTGGTGGCTGATTTAGCCGCTAAGCGCCACCTCGCAGCTAAAAAGGGGCCGTGCCCTTAGTGACTGGAAATATCCTAAGGATGTCTACGTTTATGTAGGGTTAGGGTTATATATACGATTTTTTAGCCCCTAAGCCCCTAAACATAAGCAATTGCGCGTAATTGCGCGCAATCTACGCAGTAAACAGCGTTTTCAGGCCTAAACTGTATTATAATAACAGTTCAATTACTAAATCTATCTACGGAAGGCTTATTACCGCTAGCGCCATGCCGTTATCACGCCGGCCGGCCACCCTTCTTATTGCCGGCGCCGGCCTCCCTTGTCTTCCTGTTGGTGTAGAGCCGTTTATAATATAAATTTAGAGAATAGTTAAATTACCGTTATTCGGCCGTAATAAAAAACATCGCCGATTCCTCACTTAACCGCCGTAAGCCGGTAACTTGCTAAATCTCTCAGATAACTTCCAGCTGTAAAGAATACTATTAAACTTCGGCCTGACAGCCGGCACGCTACCGGCTCCCCCATTAATTATCTAAAGCCGTGATTAAAGGGCTACCCTGTAAGCCGGTAGTCCACTCGTGCTAAAGGTCATTCACAGTCTTGACGGCCCGGCTCATACGGTGTTTTAGTGGCCTTATAGTCTCCGGCTCTGGGCTTAACTAGCTAAAGTGGCTTAACTGGCTTTCTAATAGTAATACCAGTACTAATACTAGAGCTAGAGCTGGTATTATTACTAGTGCTAAAGCTAATACCAGTGCTGGTGCCGGTAGTGGTTACAGCTGGAAAACGCTTTTAATAAGGAGGTCGCGTAAGGAAGACTAGTAGGTTCCAGTTAGCCGTTCTGCCACTATATAAACCTTAGCCGTTAGGGTTGCTAAAAGCTTTAATATCTTCACCTTACTCTAGGCTTTAGCCGTCTTTAGGTAGTTAGTAAGGACTAGTAAAGCCTGTGTTAGAACGGTTAACTAGCTTAGCCACTTACCTTCTTTTATTATTACCGTTACACAGTACATATACGGCTAGTAGTCTTTATATTAAAATACTAGATGGTTCTACACAGCAGATTCTAGAAACTGGTATATTAACGGCATTAAGTCTTTTAAAATCACCTCTTAAAGGTAGAATAATAAGCTTATAAAGCCGGTTACTGTAAGGTTGTTTATTTACTCTAAGCTGGGGCTAAACTTATCTACTTACTAGTTTAACTCCAGTTAAATTAACGTTAACAGCAAGTTTAAAGGTGGCGTTTAGCTTTAACGTATCTTAAACCCTCTTATCTGCGCTAGATAGCCGGCTATAATCTATATAAACTTCTAAGGTAATAAATTCAAGTAACAGCTAACTATTTACTCCTAATTCTACTAACTGGTATAGCGAATCTGCGCCTCACTTACCCCCTTTAACTCCACCATCTTCACTCTAAAGCTTCGGCTAATATAGGTCTTTTTATTTAACTGGATACTAACGTACGTAAACGCCTTAATAACCTAATCCCACTAGTTATTATATATTAACGTAAAGGTGGGGCCAGCCTTAATGCTTTTTAATAGCTGGATATCATACTATTACACTTAGCTTTTAAAGTAGGGAAACGGCTTATTAGTAAGGTCTTACCAGTATAGGAGGTAAAAGGTTACCGTGTTAAGAACGTAAATAAGTGGGTCTTAACTTTAAAGGGTGCTAGTAGTTTTTAAGTGGCCGTGTTAATTCTGCTTTCCGGCCTGTATAATGGTGATAAGCGGTATATACTAAATAGGCCCCTTACTAGCGAATTTGAACGTAAAAAGGTCTGAGATCTTAAGGCTCCGGCGGTTACTGCCATGGGTAAGTATATAATGGCTGAGAAATATATTAGCTAAAATCTAAAAGTAATATTTAGCTAACTGGCTGGTATGGCCCCACAACTCCCCAGTAACCCGCTTAAAGTTATCCTTTAAATAGCCGTTAAGAATGGTATTTTAGCCCTTATTAGTGTAGTTAGCTTTCTACTGCTCTATATCACAGTGTTAAAGAGATTTAATATACTCCTAAGCGTTATCCTCTTAAGGTAAGGGGTGGGTGTTTATGCTAAGGGCTTGTTACAATTGGTAAAGGTCTGTAATGGCGGTGATATAGGTCTGAACTAACTGCTAGGCAAACTAAGTCTCTAAGAGCGGTATATTACCGTCGGCCTTCTGGCTCTGTAACTGTAACGGCCGATTTATAACCTCCTTAATAAGGAAAAAAAGGAGCTTATCCTCCGTCACTATCTCGCCGTTTTAATACTGTTTCCGCCAGCAGAACCGCTGGAATTCTTCCTGCTTCGGCTTATACACTAACGACGTGTTTTTCAGCCACGCCACTTTAATTATAATAAGGATATTCTGTATGTTAGCCCAGAGCTTAGCGTTATTAACGATAACGCGTTCCGGCCGTGCCGCTGGAATCCTTACTTACACTAGCCCCTTTTAGCTGGCCAGGGGTTGTTCCATACCGGCCGATCCAGCTACCGTAATTAATAGCCCAGCCGGCGCCAGCATTAAAGCCGGCGCTTATCACTTCCGGGGAGCCATAGCGCAAAGGAGGCCGGCCTACGGTACCGGAAAGAAGAGAAGGTTAGGGACGGAGAGTTGGAGCGGAGCGGGGGGGGGCCAGACTCCCTGAAAGGCGCGACTAGCGGTTGCTTACGGCACTGGCCCCGCTGTAATGGTGTGGCCACGGCGCATTAGCGCCCTGTACTATAGTGGAGGCTCCGGGGGCCGTGACGAATCAGCGGCCGAATCAGCCGGCGCCATAGATATCCGGAAATAAGCACGGCGGCCACACTAGAGCCACCGTAAATATTTGCGAATTTCGCCGGTGGCGGTGTAGTAGGGTTAGGGTTTAATATAGGGCTTCGATCAGCGGGCGGCTGATTTCGGCTCAGCGGCGCCGTGAATACCATGGTATCCAACGAGAGGAGGTACGGTGTGTCAAATCCCGACCACGAGCCTACTGTGCTCCAGAGCTCTGGGCACCCGCTTGCAAGGACTGCCGCGGCTTTGAAGGAAGAATTAAGAATGGCCCGACTAAGTAGCCTCGGCCCAGTGCGTCCATCCACAATCAGGGGAGCGTTCACATGCGTCATGGTATAAGATCTGCACAGTGAGTAAGCAGCAGTTCAGTTGGCCAATTTGGTGTTGGGTGCACAATCGACTGAATTATGATGAAGGATTGACTCACAAGAAGTAGCTGTCTTGGTGGCGAGCTGTTGCCGCAGCTGAAAGAGTTCTTCTAGCAAGAGGAATTATGTGGGTATGTTGGTCAACGCGACACAATGATAGGCCGAAAAGCACCCGGAATGCTTTGTCAATCACACCTCGTTGTGGACCTCGACAACCTGGCCTGAGGCATTTGAGTTCCGGGTTCCGACGCAAAAAGGAACGGTCGTCTCTGAGAAGCCTATCGAATATTTTCCTGTGCCCGAGGCTAATTGACACGCAGAGGGGGTTAGAAGAGATGCCCCGCCCCTTAATGACCCGATTGCATGCCTCCAGCCACCAAAGCGGAGGACGGCCCCGCTTACTCGCATCCTCGAGGACTATTTCCACTCCATCTAGGCTGCCGCCATTCACCGCAGCTAACAGCATTGAATATGCCCGGCTTTCCAGGTCAACCAGCGTTGCTTTGAGGAGGAACTGGATAACCTTGTCCAGCGAGTCCTTGTACCTGTTGCCCAACGTCATTGCTCGGAAAAAGCACTCGGGAAGGTTCATTGCAGCAACAGCAACGCTGCTGAATGGAACTTTGTGCAACGGCAACAACTCCGGGCCTACCCAGACCTCGATCCGATCGAGGTCGACGGCATGATCGCTGCCACTCCGGCTTTTGTTTGCTTGAAGGTGTCCGATGAGAATCTCGATGGCGTTGGCTTGAAAGAGTGAGAATGACACAGCTAAAATGCGTCGGAAACCGGATCCGGCCTCACACACGCGACATACGCCCTCGGTTGAGCCGTCTGTGTGGGACGCGTTCAGTAGACCTTCGAGAAGAACCATGTCGTTGTGCAAAACGGCTTTGAGAACGGGACAGCACCGAATACCCAAGGAAAAGAGTAATCCATCGCTCTCGTCCCGACTGGGCAGTGCCTCTTGGGCGATATCGGCCCCTTTACGTATCAACTTTGGTAGCACTTCGTCCAGTTCCTCTTCCTTGAAGGATGTCATATGGTGAAGCACCGTCTTTCCAGCCTTGTTGACGGCGGAAAAGTCCACATCCTGGTTATCCAGGAGATGACACAAGACATCGTATCGTTTGTGCTTGGCGGCCAGAATAAGCGTCGTGTTCCCGTCCCCATCACGGCCACTGAGCATGACCGGGTCGTCATGGAGGATCTTCTGGAGTTCATCAAGCGAGCCGCGAGCGATGATGCTCGCATATGTAGGGGATAAAGGCACCTGGTTCCAGGTAGAAGCGAAGTTGCTCTCGCCCCCTTTGTCCTCAGACAGCCATGCACAAAGACCAGAATCTTCGAAATTCCTGTTATGTGAGACGAATCTGGGTATACGAGATTTCCTTTTTCCTACCTTGCCTACGTGAAATTGCTCACCCTGGCTCAGTCCCGGCTCAGGATTTGTTTAGGTTATTATTTTCGGCAGGCTGCGCTGCAGCATGCTTAATCACTTCAACTGTAGCCGAGGGAGCCCGGAATTGGTCCTATATATAAAAATGACTAAAATGTGTCTTATTTTTGAAATTAGCAGCCTTGACTTTCCTCTTGTGTAACCGTATTACTTGTCTGGGTTCTGGCTTGCAGCCAGAACCTCCTTCTTTATAGGCCTATCTGCAGAATCTAGATTGTGCCTTATGGTGGCTCAGCCTTACTAGCGCTCTGGTAGTGCAAGCCATCTAGTCGGCTTCGCCGACCCGATCGCCAGGGCCTCTGAACCCCTTTTTTTCTGACAACTCTAGCTGGGGGCTGAAAATAGGGCCCAGACCAAGTTTAGGGGCCCCGTCTTAGTGGGTGATCCCAGCCCCGCTCGTTACAGTTCACCATTTGGCAAGGTTCAGAGCGCGAGTTTTGTCGGTAAATGCCTCGAAGCCGAAGCAAAATGTCACAAGACGATCACGCCGTATCCTAGATGAGTCGGAAAGACAATGTTGAGTTTTCAGCACTTTGCTGACACTTCTGCCTGCCTGGCTGCCTCACACAATGGTGACCCGGACCTGTCCCGACCACACACCATTTCGGCGCTTCGTGCATGAATTTTATGCTCAGCAGTTTCCACAACAGGTGCTCAGCCCTACCAAACCCCCACACAGATCACCCAGAGCCTATACCACAACCCCTACAGCGAGCATTACGCAGCTACCGGAAGTTCTACTTCCAAAGATGACGACAACAATACTCAGCTAAGCAAACCTACCCACAACACAACCAAAACAAGCGCTAATAGGTGTCATTGCTGCTAGTGTAACATGGCGTGGATGTCGACAACACACCTCTTCCAACGTTTGGAGAGCTAGAACTAGATATAACACCGCCAGCAGCGAGATCTATCGTGGTGGAGCCTTGTCCGAACGGCCAACTTCGTTGCTTCCCCCCTTAAGCCTCTCCACAATCTGCCTCACCAACCGGCCACGGGGTCTGCCCCTGGTTACAGTAGAGGGAGCAGTACTCGGCATGGTTTGTGACGAGGGTCTGAATTGTTGACGCCAGCAAGCCCAGGTATCCTTGACAGAGGATGAACCGGCATCGGCAATAATACCGCCGTTGTCTGAGTGTGGGCGCGACCGGCCGGTACGGAGGCCGTGTCAGAGTCTGAACTTAACGTTTGATCACGCCCGGCAGTGCGTGCTCCATTCCCCACCGGCAAGCGTACCGGCGACACTTCGGCGGACCCAACACGCTGGCGGTTGCGGAGCTCTTTTCCCTTCCTCACAGACGCTTCCTAGTGACGAAGAGCGACGTGGTGCTGGTCCCCGGAACACAGAACACGGTGGCGGCATGTCCCCGCCGTGTACAGAGTCGGATTCTGCTCTCCTGGGCAGCACCTCATCGTCTCGGTTTGCATAGTTTCTTTGGTGTGTTATGCTGGCGTGGTCGTCGTATGCCTAGTCGGAGTACTCAACACTCACCCTCTGAGGGCTCTGGAAAGTGGGATCACTTTTATCTCGGGTACTCGGAATGCTCCCATGAGGATGCCAAAACTCAGTTGTCTCTTGTCCTAGTTTGTGCTGGCATCTGTGTTCTGAACACCTGTTCCAACCCAACTTAGAGTCACATCAAGTTCATCCACCGCTATAGGGCGGAGGCGCTTTTGATAACAGGGCCACGCAGAAGCGAAAGGTGAGCATCAGCACCGTCGGGACCCCAAAGGGCTAGAGGGGACGGATCGAGCTTGCTGATAGAGGAAGGAAGGAGAAGGAATGGTCTTGTGATTGTAGAGAAAATCGAGGCGAAAGTAAGAAGTTATCACGAACGTTCGGGGGCGCTCATGATTGGAATTTCAGTTCGCCATCTCAACTGCTTCGACCGTTGTCCATCATTGCATCAGCGGCTTCTGATGGCTTAGCGGTCCCGGCTGCCAGTGACTGCTCAGCAACAATTCTCAAATTACTCTACTAACGGCTGCTGTCCCAGCCTAGCTCTTATTAGCTTCAACTACGATAACCAGTGCAACCATATTCCACCCAAGGAACGTTGTTTCGGCCGGAATTAAGATCGACATCTCCTAGGAAGCCGTGACGATGGGGGTATCTAAAGGTTTCCGAGCACTGTAAGGTCAAGATATCAACTTGATGTTGATTTCACAGCCACTTCTAGATCTCTCGACCCAACACCGTCCTTGGAGATAGACATTAGACAGACTTAGAACACACGAGTGGTGTACGCTTTATGGCTTGTACACGTAATAGCCTAGGTCCATCGCCATGACTATCTTAACTACCTCGGGCACAACCCAGAGAGATGCTACGGACACGCAGTAAGCTACGCAAGCTGTACTGAGTGTGGGAGCACGCAGAAAACGCTACGCACAGGCCATAGGGTCCCGCACAAGCTATGGAAAATACCAAACGCAAGCCTCATCTAGGCAAGGCCCTTCCTTGATGAACGTAGATTGGCCACATTCAACTGCGACAGGAGGCACCTGTACCCTAGCGAGGATAATAATATCCATTGCCGTCTTTATGGTGGCCAAACGAGCCATTTGACGCAGCCTCTTCCGCCCTCCTCCTCCGCCCGAAGTATATCTTGACCGCAATACCGATAAGGCCAACCACGATGGAGACTATCGGAAGAATAATTCCGATCAAGGCACCGGTGCTCAACCCTCCTCTACTAGTCGACGGACTCCCGCTATCCTCGCTTATAGCCGTTTGTGTCGGTCCGCCCGTTGTACGTCCTGCTTAGGGTGGAATAGAAATTAGGCACTAAGATCATCGTGGCAGTGTAGTTCTTCAAGGCAATAAAACGCACCATTGTTGCTACTGCTGCTCGCTGAAGTCGCAACGGCAGGCGCAGCCGTGACGTCAAAGCCGTTCGACAAGCAGTACGAGTTGTAGTTGCTCATCATTGATGACACGTCGGCATCTGGAGGTCCGACTGTGCAATCCTTCACAACACAGGATGTAAGGTACTTGCTCGCCTCACCAGCGAGGTCCACGCGGCAGAGACACTCATTTTGGTAGGGGTATTTGCAGTCGAGCTTCTCCGGTAAGCTGCCGAAGGGCGCGGCCACGCAGACCTGGGCGCATTTTCGCATCGCCTCGAAGGCTGGTTCGTTCGTCATGGTAAATTTCACAGCGGTCGAGGCCGACGGCCATTGAAGCAGGGCGGCAGCCAGGATGGCTAGGGTATGTCGGTGGAACTTGGCCATGATGTAAGTGTGGGGAGGGATACTAGTGTTTGGGAACAAAATGTTGTCAATCTTGAAAAAGACGAACTGTCAAAACGAGGAGGGCCCCCCCTTCCTCTTCTTGAAGGATGGGTGGACACAAATTCCAAGTGAATCTCACATCTTATGAACGGGGGAGTGGGGACATGCACTGACTTGTGTTCCCGAGCCGACGTCGCCCTTACCTGCATGCCAACCTTGGAATGTTCCTCAACGGGCTCCGTAACGTCAGAAGGCCAATAAGGATGCCACTAGTTCTTCGTTGAGGCGCTTCTTCGAGCACAGGTGGAGAGGAGAAGGTCACGGCTAATAACAAATCTGGAATAGCGTTCAGCCCCTGCCGCGGGCTAATCCGCATTGCGGCGTGAGGCTTGCGCCTCCTCAGCCAAGTCAAACTCCATCCTTACAAGCCAAGCCGAGGCAAGCGAATGAGAGTCAAAAGCACTGGAGCTATGACCCGGGGAAACGAAGGGCCCAATCCTCCCCGCCCTTTTCTCATTTTAACATGCAGACTGACTATCACATTTCCAACATTAGCCCTGCGTTTGCGAAGGATGAATGCCACATTTGCAGATCGATCTTGACAGTTCGACAACTGGAGAGCAACGCCGCAAGAGATGGTGGGAACTGCGAAGCCAAATATGGCACCACGACGAAACGTTTCACGTACAAGCGTGATCCCAAACTTTTGTCTTAGTACTATCTATGTTCCGGATGCTTCTCAGCTGGGCCTTGGTTTTTGTCTCGAGTTTGCCGTTGACGACTACGGGCTGGGCTATGTGTGCATTTGGTGAACGTGGGCCGTGTGGACCAGGCAGTGTGGGCATTTATTTGTGGAGGCCGCACGGTAGTCTTTCTCCTTCGAGGTGGGGGTTCGGTCTCGGCTAGGGCCGCATTTGCCGGAATTGGTGTTGCCCCTGCAAACGGCCGTGTTGTGGGTGAAGTTGTGGCCTTTGTTGCACTGGGTTACTTTGGGTTGATTGTTGGGGATCGGCTTGTTCTAGTTGGATCCGAACGGGCGAAAGCGCTACTTCGTGGGCTCCGCAAGGGTAACGATAATCCACGAGGCGATCTCCCGGACCTGAATTGGGGCCTGGCCAGTGACGCTCCTGACTTCGTCGTAGATGAACTTCCCTAAGGGGTTCTAGGCCTTCGGTGGTAACGATCTGGCGCGGGACTCCTTCGACTACCTATGCCTGGCTGGGCTGGTCCTTTTCGCACCGTATCGCCAGTATGTTGGTGAAGGCCATGGTGAGGGCCTTTTCGATCTCGGAGCTAGCCCGTACAGCGACGTCGCCCTTGCGAGTGAGGGTTCCGCTTTGTTCTGGTTGTTGGCTTTGGCCAGCTCATGTTTGGGGCTCAGGATCCGTATGAAGGGCCTGTCGTCTCCCTTAGGGGGCCTCTGTGGTAGGCTGGCCGTGGGTGTCTTTGGTGGCTACGCTGGGCCCTTTTTGGCCACTGGCTTGTCTGGTCTCTGGTGGCGTGGGTAGCATGGGTGGCCCTTATCGCAGGGACCCACACGGTAACCTCGGCTATTCCTGGGCAGGGCCCGCCTATGCGGCCCTTGGTCACGAAGTTGGGTCGTGATGCTTGTCAGAAACACTTCGCCAGAGAGCCTCTGTTATAGTACTGGATGTGGCAAAGTAGGTAGCAAGAGATAGCCATGGCCAGCTGAACTAACTACGTTAGCTGGGCTTCCATGGGCTTCCTTTCAGCTCGTCTGGCTGGAGCAAACCCAATATCTATTAGAAGACATTCGGAAAGAAACAAAATATCAATCAAAGGTGTCGCTGCAGAAGCTTACGCCAACTAATATTGTTACTGCTAGTTCCGCAGCGAAGGGTGGATATTGACGAAGCTGCTAGTAACGCGGTTTTCTTGGAGAACGACCAGCATGATGAAGATATTGCCGTGATAGCAAAATTTTGGTGAGGACTGCAGAGTTATATCAGTAAGAATATCGTTCTCGATATCATGGGCATCGATGACCAACTGCTCATGATTCTTTTTGGAGAAGCACTTCCTACTGACGATAGCATCTCTCTGGTAGCGTCCAGGCTTGTTGATGTGTAACTTCATCGCCTCCCAGATTCTTCTCTTCTAAGCTATGTTTCCCTTCACCTTTGAGAGGCCCCATGGCGGTGTATATGGGTTGTGTGCGGCTGTGAGTGACGCATCAGGAAAAGTAAATAGAAGAAACAAAAGGGATGAATCCTCTGTGAAAGTGTTAGGCTTCCATCTTGCTACCTCTTTTCGTTTTTCTAAATCTGTCCTCTCCGCTATCTTTGCTATTTTCTCGCGGCACATAATAAAAACCAGCCATCGACCGTTGCTAGTTGTCTCATGGCATTGCTTCAGTGGTTCCGACCCACACCGGAGCGTAAATCCGGCGGGAGATTGGGTGCGTGTTACGGTCTGCACTCCTAGAGGCGGAGTAGATGACAGATCGTTTGGCAGGACGCAAAGGGTTGGTAGGGAACGGGAGATCAATGAAGGCTAGCCAACTCTCAATGGGTTACACTGTTAATCGCAGAGGGAGACTCTAGTGCGCGGGAGAGATGCTAAGCAGTAGAGTACAAATAAACAATGCATTACTAGCATGAGGAACCAAAAGTTTCCTCACTCCCCCGTCGGCACGATGATGGTATCTATACTACTGTGATTAGGAAGTCCCATTCTACCGTCTGAGCATTGTCTCTAGCATATATTGCCGAGGCATATGATGGGGGATATTGTTGCATCGTGTATCTAGATCTCGCGTCTGCAATTAAACCCTTAGCACACTAATGTTGGCAGTTGAGTTTCGAAGCCGTAACTTCAAAGAATAAATATTGTTAAAGTTATCTGAGACATCACCTGCGATGCAGGAGTATGAATCCCACATCTTATCTGTCCCAGATTCTGAGTCCAACTCGCCGAAGGATGAGAAGCAGATCTAAACTAAGGTCCGAGAATGACACCATTTGCGGAAGCAGTCCCTCGAGCCTTTTGGTATTAATTGACCAGCATATGCTGAGTGTATCATTGTCGGTAATAACCTATGATCCGTCTGGCGTCGCAAAAGCAGCTGTAACAGGGCTTTGATATCCCGTCGCAGCGCTCTACAAAGTACTAAACAACAAAAGATGAGCAATAAAGCGATAGCCCAATCTGTGGCGTCCATCCTGGGGACGGATGTGAGTCGCTTATTTAGGCAGCAACACCCCCTCCCTCCCTGCAGCACCCCTAGTACAGAGCTAAGATAAAATGCTTCCCACCCGCACCTCAAAACTTGGAATGATTATCACGCCGCTATATAATCTTCCTCAGCATGGGCTCCTGGGATTTATATTGCGCTATTTGCGGAGGGCCGACAAGCGGCGCTGAGGTCTCGCGGAAGCCACGCTCATCGCGCTTTCTGCGTCGGATGGCTCGTGAGGCCGAAATCCGGAAAGCCCGAAACATTCCACGCACCCACTCGGTCTCTATCCTTAGTGACATGGAAACCATGGAGGAGTACGAAGCGAGAGAGGCAGCCGGTGAGCTGTCCTCTGGGCCAGACGACGACTCTGATGACGACGTGGATGACAACGACTCCTTGTCGGCCGATTCCATGTGCACCGAGGAAGAGATGTACACCTACGACCCGACAATCCTGACCGCCGATGACGTTGCATGGGTCGAAAAGATTCAAGTGCTAGGTCAGGACCTTCGCAACACCGCCGGCAAGAAGCCCTTCGTCTCTGGAATTGGGCGCGCATATGAGTATGGGCGAGTTATCGTGCCCGTGGACTCCAGCGACCATCAAAACCCAATCACGAACGCACCCGGTCGAGAGCTTGTGGCTTACTGGCATATTGACGGCGGCCCTGTTGTGTTTCCTTTCCATCCTTGCTGCTACGAGCTCCTAGCTTGCTGCATCACGGGCGTAAGGGATGCCTCCCAGCTCGACGAGGATAGACTCTTCGGCGTGATGAAGGAGTTGACCACTGAGTTCTGCCCGCGACTCGAACTCGACTACGGCGAACCCTGTCCAAACATGGAACAATACTGGTGTTCATACCCCGGAGAGGAGATCTTTGTCGCGGAGCCCATCGAGGGGGAGACCCTCAGGCCACTCATGCGGTCGATTCTCGCAAACGATAAGTTTCAGCTTCCCGATAAGCATGGCGAGGCTGGAGCCGCCGACCGGGTTACCTGCGACGTGTTCCGCAACCTTCCATACGACGTCATCTGTGCGATTGCCGAGCTGCTCCCCGCCTCTTCGCTTATGGCGCTCAGCCAGGCGTCTAGAACGTTGGATTCCGTTCTTGCAGGTGACGCTCCTCTCTGGAGACACTGTCTTTCCCGCGAGCTTCCGTGGTTCTATGAGCTCATCCACCTTGTTCATGAGCCCGGGCTTGGGCCTCGTCTGAACTTCAAGTTGGTCATTGATTGGGCGCAAAAGGTGACGAAACCGCAACTTGACATGCGGGGACCGTTCCTGGCTGTGGCTAATCGCCGACGCATCTGGGGGATGTGCGAGCAGCTTGCCAGACTGTACCAGACTGCGCAGCCACTCGATCACCCTGAGTCCTTGCTCCAATAGGTTGCCTTACAGTAGGCCTACGGGGGACTGTAGGGGTTTAGGTTACTCCGGCACTGAAAGCTCGACCAGAATGTCAACGTCGCAAAGAGGGGCGGGGACTGAAATGTGGGCTGACATCGCAAGGCAAACAATGGCGCTGCAGTGGCACCGTCTCTTTCATTTATGATCATTTGTTCAAATATCAAGTTATTTGATGGTCGGTTATGTAGCTCGCTATGGTGGCTGTCCAGCCATGAAGCTCCGCTGTGAATTTATGTTGGAAAGTTGAATCACCTGTACTGAAGCGCTTCCGATGGTACCTGGGGAGCAACGAACACCAAACGTACCGCCTCGGCCTAATACTTAGAGATGGGAGCCTTGGATAGATAGAGCCGCCACATGCACTTCCACGGGGCAGCAGAAGGCGAGACAAACTTCAGTCGCGGCCATGTGTGGATGCGACTACGAGTTACATTTGACCGACAACCAAGCCGGAGGCTCAATGTGTCCTCGAGCTAATCCGGGTAGACTCGGGCGAGAATGTCTCCATGGGTGGGGGTGCGAGACTCAGCGGTGCGAAAAGAGAGGGTGTGCAAAGTAACGCTAACCAACAATAGTAGCCCGCTAAATACTCTGCGCATGGAGCGGCTGGGCCCGCGCATACGGACCTCGCGACTCGGCCCGACTCATGGCTGGGCTTAGTCCGGCCGAGCAGCAGCAGCTTTGCCGTGGGCTCGGCGGCTTCTTGCAGCTGACCGAGGATGGGCGACTCCCCGCGGCGATCCTGGACGGCGACTGCAGCGGGCTGGGCAGCGGAGCGGTAGGCTGCGCACTTCTCCAGGGGATGCTGACCCATTTTCTGTGTGCCGAAATCATCGTGTCTCCTGGCTGGGTCTTCTCAGCAGCAGCAGCAGCAGCAGCGGCGCTCGCACCGACGCAGCACGGCTTGCGGACGCAAATCATGCGTATTTTTGCTAGCGGCGGCATGCACCTCCAGGATGATGCGCCGGTGAGGTTCGATATCAGCAGCAACAACCAGGCGGCTGCGTGCGCGCTCCTTGCATGCCGCCAAAGGTATACTCGGAAGCTGACAGACGACTTTCTCAGCAGTCCCGCTCGCTTCCTCCTCGACGATCAGGCCGGCGAACGCCGCCCAGCCGTTGTCCGGCACCGCGACCGCAGCCTAGAGACCATGATTGACGGAGCGTTGCGGTTTTCCTGCGGCCTGTGGTCGCGCGTTGACGCCGTGCGCTGCGTGGGGTGGGACGAGTTGGACGGGACCCGCTTTTTCGAGCCCGGTGGACGGCTCATGGGTCTCTGGCCTGCGCAAACCACCCCGGCGAGCAGCGCTTCTTTCCGCAGCGAAGACGGCATCGTCAGCAATGGTGGTGGTGGTGGTGGTGGTGGTGGCTGCCGGGTCATTATGGTGGTACAGCCCGGTGTGGTGGATGTCCGGATCGGTTGTCCCCGCGGACAAGAAGGCCCAAGCCCAGCGCTGCGAGGGGACAGTGAAGAACCCGCTCGCGTTTGGGTCAAGGCTTGGGTCGTTGTGTCCCCCGCGGCTGCTCTAAGTATTCCTATGACCCCTGTGGGCATATAATTTTATCTGGAGATGGTTTTTTTTAGGTTCCTTCACGAGCTTCCTCCGCCCAGGCCGGCTTCGTCGCCATCGGAGTCATTAAAAACCGATGGCAGCTCTTGGGAGGTCTGTTTAGGAGCGTACGCCAAGGCGTCTGTCGTACAAGTCAAGTAGCTGCTAGTTGGCCTTCTGTGGACTGATCAAACTCAGTGCCGCTGCCGATCACGATACCTTCAGCTCGGAGACACTCCAGGTGTCAGCTTATATAAGCAATTGGGGCCATCAGCGGAAGCAGCCGGCTTGGCAACAGAGGCCCCTGGAAGCCAGAGATTTCCACAGCAGTTGACAACAACAACAACAACTCAATCAATTCACAATCATCACCATTATTGGCCCCAGAAGTGCTAGATTCTGACACCAGGAGTATTGTTTGACACCATGCAGAATGAAGTGTTTCTGACAACTTTTACTTTGAATATAACAAGCAGCCTTACAGAATTAGAAACTCTCGTTCTTCGAAATCTTCTGTCTCGAGACATTCACCATCCATGAGGCCGTGAATGTAGCAATCGCTGACAATGCGGTAACCACCATGTACACCGTGGAGAAGAAATGGGTAGTCGCAGCCATAAAAGGCGACGATAATGTCGCCAGGAAGCGCCCCGTCAGCGGCCCACCCATATCGCTCCGCCTCGGAGACGAAGAAACGACGATGGTAACACCACTTCATATGAGCACCCCTAACCATGTCCAGCATACCGTCTCTGCCAAAATGGCCCAACAGTTCTCCCAAAATGCTGGACATTGTTTGCGGCACTACAGTTCTAATGTAAGGCATCTCCTCATCTTCGCCATCAGCGTCCAAGGTGTGCGAGTGCATCCATTCCAGCAGCCGCTCCCAGGCCGGGCCATAATTGTCTCCTTGAGGAACTTCATTTTCCCGCGTCCGGTTGCACATAAAGGTTCGCCACAGAGCCTCGTGCTTGGCCCACGTGAAGTCCTCCGGGGTCGGCCAGGCCAGGCGGAGCATGTTCTCCCAGCTCTCGTGTATGTTTCGCTGCTCCCGCCTATACTTGTCGTTGGTCCTTGCTCGCGGGTCCGTGTCGCTCATGTTGCGCCAATCAGGTAAAACTGTCGTCAGCGGGATCTTGGCCTTCTCGTCGACCACACGTACCGTGTCGAGCAGGCGGCCTTGAAGGCGGATCTCACCGGCTTGGACATCGATCTCGCATTGCGGTGAGGTGTCGCCTGCAGCTTTGCATCCCAGGCCACGGGTGAGCAACGGCTCGACATATCCGGGCCTTGTCCAGTCAGGAACCCACGAGGGTAGTTTAAGCATGGCTAGCGCGCTCGATTCCACGCAGTAACATAGGACATGCAGCAGCCCGCCGCGAAGATAATGGACGGCAAGATCTGTAAACACGTCTTCCGGTCTCTTTGCGTAGTCAACCTCAACCATGGCGGCTCCATCAACGAGGCCGAGAATCCCATACACCTTGTCGCTTGCAAAGGTGCTCCTCAGGTCGCGGGTCCCCTCGAGGAGGTCGAGAATGTCGGCGGCGAAAGACCCTCCTAACTTTCTCCTCCGAAGGTGCGCTTTTGTGCAAACTGACTTCACCGCAGGTGGATTTTCAATGAGATTGCTTTGCTTGTAGCTCTGAAGGGCTGAGAGGATGTTGGATAAAAAATTCCACGGTACCGAAAAACCGCCGCTGTAGACGATAGCCTCCTTGGCGTTGGCTATTTCTTGCACGACCCAGATGCGCTCGAACTATAGACGCTCGACGTTCAACGATTAGCATGATTAATAAACTTGCCGTCGTTTTATCCATAAGCGCTTTGGGAGAGTGTAAACAGGCTGGGATGCATACCCAAGCACGGCCTAAGAACTTGGCCACAGCATCCCATTCAATCGTATACCATTGTGGATGGGATTGGAAGATTGCCGGTGTCTCCGCAAAACTAGCGTCTTTGAGGTCATCCCAAATGTCAGTAAGCAGCTTGTCAAGCTCCTTTAGTGCCCGAAAGGCATCCTCTTCCACGCCAATCTCGTTTCCCAGCCAGACCCTGACTACAGACGCGTTTGCATAAATGCTGCCCATCACCTTGACATGCTCGTTCCGTTCTTGCATATCATTCTGGTTGATGCACAGCGCATCGACCCAAAGGCGTCGTGTTTCGGTCTCGTCCCGCATCCACTCCAAGGCGCTGAACAACTCGCCGCCGACCGTCATTTCGAGCCCGTCGCAGAAGATGCTGCCCTCGGGTAAGGTCGCCCCTAGCAAAACGTAGAGATATCTATATTGCGGGTCGCTGAGAAGCTCGCGCACTTTGAGTTGCCGAGCTTCGAGCCCCGAGTCCGCATCATCCGTCATAGTTATCTCTGCATCGGCATCTAGAGCATCGGCGAGGCTTGTGATACTCTTACTCCAGCAGTAGCTGAGTGCATCATAAGCGTCGCCGCATTGGATGTCAAGATGCGAGAGGCTGCACGTCAGAGCATCCTCTCTCTTTCCGGGGAATATGGTGAGAATTCGGGTCTCCCGAGGGAGGTTGAGTGGTTGGTAAGGATAAGGAGTCATAGGGTGTGTAAAAGGGCAGATGCAATTCACTAGTTGGAAATATATAGGTGGAAGAAAGGACGGATGCTGCTGTTCGATGCGCTTGGTGTTTACATATTCTAGTACACATTTGTTGTATGCGACGAATCTGGGCACATAAAATTTTCTTTTCGTACCTTGCCCACGTGACGTTACCACCCTGTCTCAGGCTCGGCTCAGTCGCTGCTCAGGATTCGCTCAGGCTGGCTCACCTTTGCTTACCTTAATTACCATTTTCGGTAGGCTGCGGCGCAGCTTACGAACCGATTCAACTCCAACCGAGGGAGCCTAGAACTAGTCCCATATATATTAAAATGGCGGAAACGTATCCCATTTTTGAAATTAACAGCCTTTATGTATTTATATTGCTTTACCTGAGCGCTGGAGACTTCTGTTCTCCGAGTCTGGTAATGCTTACACCTTCTACAAACGCTCCTACTATTGTTTAGTCTTAAACTTATCAGTATAGATAGTACCTTATATATACCTTGCACTTTCGTTTAGAAGCTACGGAGCGCTCTGTCGTAAAGAGCACTTAAGTAACAGAGTACTACCTGATTGGTCCGTTATCTCACTTCCTTCCCTCATCCTAATAGGTTATCCCTACTCCCGGCCCCTCCTAGCCGCATTTAGGGCCGCGAGCGTTCTTGTTCGTGACACGAAAGCGGTTAATATCCTGAAATACTCACATCTATAAAGCTATTAGTATATTCTGGGCCAAAATTTGAGACCGTGGCCCAGGATTTGGGCCCATTAGGGCAGGGGACGCAAACAACATCGCGAATTAGCTGCTATTTCTGGCGCAACGCGGTTACCGCAACGGCAAGGCGGCGCCCGGTACCTCTGGGAGTGTAGTTCATCACGGCCACGGTTCGTGGCGTACTTAAGACATTCCTCTACTCTCCTGTATACATGGAGCGTACGGTGAGATTTTTACCCTCAAACTTCAACGCCGTCGAGCCAAGAACACCCGCCCAGTAATGGCTATAGCCTAAAAGAACTCGATAACGGTAGCTATTACGAAGTATAGGGGGCGTTTATGCATTGTGCTGCCAGGAGCTGGGTCCCGGGTACTTGGTGATAACGACTATGCTCGCAGCCGCATGTCATCCTCGCTGTCGTGAGATACGTCTGCGCGCCTCGGCGATGGTGGAAAATATGGCAACCTTCATCGAGGTGCTGTATACGCTGGTGAGAGACTTTTTCTGGCCTTTCTTGTCTCGCTCTTGATCTCGCTCTTGAACTCGCTATTAATCTCGGGGTGCCATACATTGTAAATTAAACAAGCGAGACACGACCACCGGAACGGTCATCTCTCACCTCAATCGGCTTTACGTATAACCCGTTACAGCTGAAATCTATGGGGAGGTTGTATTTGTGGATGATGTTGCTGGTATGGAGATGCATCGTTAGCCAAAGCGGAGCGCTAGTCGAATGAATTACTCTGGCAGCCCTGGCTTGACGACTTGCAACACTCGTGAACAGCTTGACAAAGTGGCTTGCATGCAGGCACGCTTGGCAGGGTCATTTCCCAGCGTCAACCCCGCCCCGGTTCTCCACGTCCCGGACATCCTCGAGCTGGGGTAATCGCTTGACTGCCTCGATTTTATTGTAACCCACGAGCTTCTTTCCAGCGAGTCCTCTAGAAGAAGGCGCGGCACAGGCCTATGTTAAAAGAGGCAATCGAGGAAATGGATCAACCCCTGCCTGGTATATCCACGTGCGCCAAAGAGCGCTATTCTTAATAAAATGGCTGGGATTTGGAGGCGCTCTTCTTTCCATATGGAGGGTTAGACAGTTTAAGGTACCCATGGTTACGGTGCCGCCGGCGAGGGTGTCCCAGTGCTGAGGCATCCCACCGCGCGCAGGCCAGGCTAGGCGACGCTTCCGGGTCCTCAAGCACCTGCGCGTCACCATCCAGTCCTAGACATAGAGGCTTAGGGTCCGGAAAGCTCTTCCGGTTGTTCTTGGTGGTAGTGCCGGCGAGCTTCACCCAGTCCTTCATGTTCGAGGCCGTCTGGCTGGGCTTCTACTTTGTCTTCGGCATCCTCGACATCTACTTCCTCGGCCTCGGCCAGCCGGACACGACCCCAGACATCAGCTTCTAGTCGAGATACGGCAAGCTCCTACCTCTGATCCTCGTCCTCCTTCCCTTCCTGGCCATGGATGAGGGGTACCCTGGTGAGTTTTATGGTTTTGCTAAGTGGACAAAATGTGTTGAGAGGTCTCGAGATTTAAGCAAGAGTGAGGATCGTGCCAACACGGGTCCCGATGGCTCCTCTGAAGCTCACCCGCCAGTCCCGCCAGTAGCAGCAGTAGCAGTAGCTCACCCTGGAATAAGCCGGTACATCCTGTTGGCGATGCTACCCCTTCAGCACTCGGGAAGCACGAAAAGGAAGATCCCGACCATATTCCTGGTGCAGCAGTTGACGACCTGGATGTCGGACAGGAGAGACCTCCGTGATCCCCTAGCCGTACAACCTGGCATATAATTATATCGAAAGGTGATGAGGTACTCAGGCCTGTCGCCGACCTACATTTCGGATATGCTGACCTTCATCAATTGTTAGCCGTAATTGCGTACCAAATCTCTGTGAGGCTAGGAAGTTGAATGAATACCCCGGTGCCGCTGCGCTGAAGCTGTCAAAGACGGAAAGACGATGATCCGGTAGGCTGGTCTTAAGAATCGGTTTCGAAAGCTTAGAAAGACTCTTTCAAACCCGAGTTTCTTCAAAAGGACGATGCGGGGATGTGATGAGACGATGATGCTACGATTTATTCAACTACCTCAATTGCATTCCCGACACTTTTTTCTGGCCGAGTCCGTATTAGTCGCAGATCCTGAGCAAGGGGTAAGTCGCACTGAGGGCCGCTTGAGTCGAGGTGAGTCTAAGGAATTTGCCCCGACCATACTTGCTGTGACTATAATTGGGGCGGTGTGGTTGCAAGGACGCACCTGTGCCCCGAGTGGTACTCCTATTTTACTAGTGAAGATCCGCTTGTAGAGAGTGCCAGCTGACTCTACAGCCGAGCGCTTTCCCTCTCCTTGGCGTAGAGCTGCTGGTAGACAACTTCGGGAAGGTCTTTATGACGTAGTAAAGTACTGCCGTCCTCTACAGGAGCTGACGGGGCGGTCGCGGTATTTATTATTGATGGCGAAGACGGCGGCACCAGTACTCCGGATATCTGGGCGTGGTGGTGAGGATGAAGAAACGAACTTCGGTATTCGTAATGAGGGATTGGTAAACCTTAGCGTGATCATGCTGGTGGGGTGGTAGCAGAAGACTTCAAATAGTATCAGCGGGGTCTTTGATTGTTCTTGTTGCAAACTTCCATTACTTTTTCCTAGAATCTTCACATCCAAGTCAACTTGTTGCCTCCATTATCTCTCAAAAGCCTCCCGGATTTTGAGCCAATCTAGATTCCCTCTACCTTATGCGCTGTAGACTGCCCCTGGCCCCAGTACAGGCCCAAGATATTGGAGGTCACTTTGACCGGTGTCACCACATGCCTGCCGTTGCGAACCATATCTAGCAGCACGGCGTAGTCAAGGTCACGCTCCTCGTTCATAGCCGTCGTGGCGAGGCAGTTGTACAGGAACGTAGCGCCGAAGTTAGGCACGGCGACGTGATGGTGACCCTCGAGAATCCACTCTGCCGTACTGCCCCGGAACTCGTAGTAGGTTTTCGGGGCGGTATAATTGTATGTAAAGGAGGTGTAGGTTGAGTTGGACTCGTTGACAAAGATGGCGTGGCCTTCCAGCGTGGGTTGTTTCTTCTGCCGGTCACCATCGTCACCCCCTTGACCAACACCACCATCATCACCGCTGTGACCATCGGCTCTGCCACCACCGGCAGGACAATTGCCATCCAACGACGCAACGCCGTCAAAGTAAATCATCACGGTGATCACGTCCCCCGGCTGCACCTTGAACTTGGTAAGGTAGACGGGGTCTTCGGGGTACCACTCAAACCATGCGACCGTCTCCTGCTTGAGCGTGCCGTCCTCCTTGTTCACGTCGCACCGCAGCGCTGTGCCCGCCTGCAGCACGTCGTGGCTCGTCTGGGACCCATCGATCCCCACCCATATGGCGCTGCGGTATTTGGACGGGCTGGCGTCCCACGTCGTCGGCGTCTTATACTTGTTTGGGTGCGGGTAAGCTCCGGGCACGTTCCAGGACGCCTCAATATGTTGAAAGATGTCGCCGCATTTAAGGAGGTAGTTGACTGCGCCGGACCACTTCTCGTGCTGGCGCCGGATGGTCGCCGGCGGCGACAGGATGCTCGGATCGATGGGCGGGTCGGAGGTGTCCTCCCGGCTCGCGCTGGCGTACTCGGGGGCGACAAAAGTCAGCGGCCGCGACATGAGGCGCTCCCAGTTGGCGTAACGTCGCGGACAAGTTTCTTTGTTGGGACGCGGCGGGAAACCGTACATGCGCAGCACGTCGTCACTTGCCTCGACCGGGATGATACCCGGGGGAGGGGGGGCCGCTGGGGCCACGAGCTTGCTGTTGCTCCGGACGGAGAGGGTCTGCTGGGCACCGAAACTCATGATGATCTCTGAATATGGCGGTTTGTTGTATATGGTCTGTCGGCGAAGTCAATATTGTGTGTGATGGATGATGAATGTCATTTTCAAGGGTGTTTTGTTGAAGTCGAGCGCTGAGGAGCCGCCCGACTGCTTTACATCTGAGAACCTCAGGCGGCTTATTCCAGCCCCCGCAAGAGATAAACTCATACGTGCGCGACACAGCCTTTGGTACACCACGTCGCCCAACCTAACGAATCGATGCCGTTCAAGACGTTGCCACCAGCCTCTCGCCAATCATCGACCTGCCCGCTATGATTCTAGACTGTTATTCCCTCCCTCTCAATGATGAGAATCTCCTGATTTCCTTGACCCTGCCCAATGGAGAAAATGCCTCATGACTCTCCGCCATGCGTCGGGTATCACCATATCAAAGTGCCTTGTCCCGTTACCACTCAGTCCATGTGTACGAGCCCTAATGGTCCAAACAAGGCTCGTTGGGCGGCTCAGGCGCGCTCCTCGTATTTAACCTATCCAATCAACTCTAGATGAGAGAATTGATACGCGTGTAGCCCCCTAAAGGGTTGTGGCTGGGCTCCATCCGCCACAACTCGGCCCAATCAAAATTGTTGTAGAAAGCCGACTGGTAGGCCAGCGAGACTGGCCCAACGTTGCTACGCTCCTTGCCACGGAGAGATGTCAAAATCATGGCACCTTGGATTTAATGGGTTCGAAGTGATTGAATTGCTTGTGTTCTTGTGCTCTCTGGCTCCGCCCGACAGTCACACCGGCTCACAAGACTCCCATTTTCGTACCTCACCCACGTGACATTGCTCACCCTGGCTCAGACTTACTCACCAATTTGTTACTCTAGAGTGGGTGTTTGCTCTTAAAAAAGGGGTTTGGTTTCAGGACCGCTACGATTAGTCTACCTGGTGCGTGCCTGCCCAGTTCTGGGCCACGAAGTTAAGCCGCCCTACAGCCGATTCTCGGACCCACATGTTAGGCCTGGTATCCAAGCCAGAGAGAAATTAGGTAGGTTTCAATGAATTGAAGAGGGGTGAGTGAGTGATGCCCGATCAGGCATCTAACCAAACCATGCAGCCAACGCATGGAGATGACGAGTCGTAAACCGGGTAGTGTAGCACAGCAGTAGATTTTAACCGATGGGCAGAGCGTCGGATGAAATTAGCCATTAAGAACCCGCAGAGAGCTGCTGAGCTGTGCATCAGAGTGTCTCGGGACAGTTGCTGCCGCAGAGTGAGTCAGAGAAACAGATCCGGTTAGGAGGATTGGAGAATGGATATCAGGAAGCAATCTTGTTTCTCCTTTTTCCCCAACCGTCACAGCGCCATGTCTCCATCATCGCTCGCATCTGGCTTCACATAATGGATCACCACGAGCCAGAGATGCACATCGCCTTTGAAGGTGTCATGCCCCATTCCTGCCAGTTTTGCTCGCGAATCTTGGTTGGACCAGATCGATGCGTAGCTGAATGCCACAGTGGTCGTTCAAAGCACTACCCACATATCTTCTCTTTGGAGGATGTCTGCCAAGCAGCTCACGGTGGATGCCCATTCTTTAGCAAGGAACTAGATCGTGCATTCAAGAATTTTGAACGTTCTTGTGTGATGCCCCATTCGTTGGAAATTCTACCTCATTTCTGGGATGATGGGGAGGCTCTTTTTGACTTTACCTGGTTTGACAGCAGTGGGCGCTGTATAGAATTTGCGGAAGTTGAAGAAGGGGAGGTGACAGCTGAGGTTAAATCCCGATGGATATTTGCTCTGGCAGGCATGTCATTTTACCCCTGAAAGTACTCTTGTTTTCTTGCGGTCTGACTCAGTGTTAGGAACCCACGCGGCCCAGTTTGTTGCCACAAGACCATTACAGAAGACTATGTGGTCACGCGCCAGCATCACCTGGGTAGCTGAATGCCTGCAGGAATGCCAGAACGACCACCACCAGAGTTGTGGTTGGGCGACACCCTCAACCATGCCAACCAGGGTTATCCATTTCCCGCGTACGGATTCGAACCGTGCCCGCGTCGTGGATACGGCCAACGGTGCCTCTCATCCGTACATTGCGTTGAGCTATTGCTGGGGCGGCGCGGAAAGAAACAAATTGCAGACGACCCGGGGTAGTTTGGCCGACCGTCAAAGAGGTTTCAGCATCAGCGAGCTTCCAAGGACCATAAGGGATGCGGTTACCGTGGCGAGAGATATAGGCGTGCAGTATCTATGGGTGGATTCCCTGTGCATTGCCCAGGATGACAACTACGAAAAAGAGAGAGAGATGGGGAAAATGGGGCAGGTCTACGCGGGCGCCCTTCTTACCATTTCCGCATCAAAGGCATCCCGTTGTGATGAGGGGTTTTTGCAAGACCGAGACTTGAAGGCAGAGTACGGCGGCGAGGTCTACAAGTTCCCCTGGCGCGGCGGCAATGCCCAGGACTGCGAGGGCACGGGGTCGTTTGTTTTCTCTTCTGAAAGGGAGTTCCATCGCCTCGAAACCGAGCCCGTCGACAAACGAGCGTGGACTATGCAGGAACACAGACTGTCTCAGCGACTGCTGAGATTCGGCAAAGGACAGTTGGTGTGGAAATGCCAAGAGAGCGTCGAGGTGGATGGCGGGACTGCCGACGGGCCACCGCCCAGAATCATGATGAGTGAGAGAAAAGATCAGCTTTTGTGTGACTGGACGGATGTCGTCACAGAGTATACATCTCGTTGCATCTCCCGGGCCGAAGACCGGCTGCCTGCCGTGGCAGCCATTGCGCGGCAGTTCAGTCATTGGCTGGGGTGTGAATCTCGAGATTACTTGGCCGGAATATGGAAGCAAGGTCTCCCCCTTATGCTGCTCTGGTTCATCCCAGAACACGACGGGCCGCAGACAATCGCTGTCTCATCAAACAACGCAGACATGGATCCAAGCATGGGATTTCCAACATGGTCATGGCACCTTGCGCCAAGAGGTGTTCAGTTTGGTGAGACTTTCACCATGTCTCTCAATGACTCTAGGCATTTGACGGTCGAGGAGTTTGGAGTGGAGGTTAAGTCACCGGATGCGCCGTTCGGTATGGTCAAGAGTGGCTATTTGGTTGTCCAAGGGTTCTTGCACCGGTTCCTGTGGACTGGCGTTTCGTTCTGCTGTATCGAGCCGGGCGACTTGGACGGTATTGTTTCCATTGATGCCAAATGGGACGTGAAGGGAGACATGGTGAGTGGGACTTTTTATTGCTTAGAGGTTGTAAAGGTGGGCTGGGCCTCACTAGGACTTATTTTGAAGGGGGTAGCGGAGGACAACTTCCATCGAGTGGGATATTTTGAATCGGCAATGAATGAAGGTCTGGGGGGAGATGAATCGGCGCATTGGCTGAGAGCGTCTCGCAGAAAAATAAGGCTTCAGTGAAACTTCTGCTGGCTAATGGAATCGGGTTTCAAGAAGGCCATACTGAGAACTCGGCGGCCAGTTGTCCTAGATTGCCAAGTTGAGCCATTTGTCTTTAATAGGTAACCATTATCCTCAGTACTCCTACGACCCTCTCTGATTTCCTCGGTACAAGGCGAGCGATAATAACCTCAACTCAAATCCAGCCGACTTCGATGTCAATTATTCACATGGCAAGTCACTTATGAATTTGGGACTGAGAGCGACCTGGCTGGAAATGAAAAGCCTATCCTGTTGTTTGTTCACAGCAACTCTGTACCTTTGGTTATTTCGGTTGGATGCTGATGCTGCTGGTGAATTCAAGCGTTTCGGGAATGCCATTCGCACGGGCCTAGATTTGGAGAAGCTCTAGAGAGGCATAGCCGACAGGAGCTTCTGGTCATTGGGTGAAATTTACCTCTTTAAGACCTGCTTGGACCAGCTTCGGCTTGAGTCCTGGTCGGTGTAATAACCACTTTCTTTTTGATGCACGGGTTAAGGGGGTCTGCAGCCCTGGCAATTCGCACACGCAAGGTTGCTTTGCAGGTCTGTCCCGGCGATTCCATTGGTTCAATCCACCTTATCGGCAAAGACAAGCTGACTAGGTTAGGCATTGACCCAGCCGTTAGAGCGTCAACGTTTATTAGCAGAAGTGAGGTCTCTCTAGATCGCAATATAAGTTTAGATGAAACTTGCGAGCAAGGCTTGGCAGCTGTCATTCCCGGAGCCCCATCTAGTAACCCAAACTACTCCTCACCGCGCAAAGCAACCGTCCCACTATTACTTAGGCCCATCATTGCAAGATTACACACCCTCCCGACATCACCCTGACGTCTGAAAGCTCGGGCAAACCCAAGAACCTACTCCCCCGCTTCAACACGTTTCTCGGCGTGATGAGCACTTTATTTCTTCTCGGCATCCTCGTCACCCTCATCGTGCTCGTCCAAGAGATCCGCAAGCCCACGGCCGACAAAAAAAGCAGCTTGGTCTCGGGCCCTGTCCTCACCGTCGACGTGCGAAAGGTCTACGACACGGTCACCAACGTTATCCGGGGTACGCCCACAGTGGACTTGCTAGGGACACAGTTCGTACAGGCGTCTATTTTGGGCAACCCTATCGTAACATTCAGGCAGGATATTGGAGAGGTGTTTATGGTCACGGCACGCTGAACGACGCTGGTCTGGTAACAGGGGTGCTGAGCGGTGATGGGCCTGATAGAGCCGGAGATGCGGCGCTTGGACTTTGTCGGCAGCGCAGGGAATACGCTTTGGGGTGTTCAGCTGACTAGGAGATCCCATTTGGCCATAACTTGCTTTTTGAGAAAGCTAGCGTTTGCCTAAGATCTAGTGAGGCGCCATAGCAGAACAGTGTTCCCATAGTAGTTTTGCTTCCTTCATAACCCTGAACATATCCTATTCATATTGGAAATTCATGAGACAATACAATTCAAGGGAAGTTGGGGCAGCTGAGATAGCCCTGGGCACTCACTCCTACAGCAGATTGCTATAAGCTCCACCATTTCTCTAGCCTAGCCCTCGGACAATCTAGTACAGATTCTCCCCTTGTTTCGACCCTACTCAGCCCGTTCACCACTGGATATCTGTTGGTTCCCTAATCCACTCCTGCCCACCATTTTTTTCATTCCTTGTTATTCCTATTTTTTCTTTTGCTTCTTGGCCTCCAATATCCCTTCGAGTAGGTATTAGTGGGATTCCGGAGGGATCCCAAGGGATAGTTGAGCAATGGGCATACTTACGGACCAACAGAACTTTCAAGATTACTGCTTCTACTTCATCGATGGGCTCGACGAATTCGGGCCGATCTTTACATGGATTACAATGACTTAATCTAGGTCGCGTTTCCCACCCAATGCAGACCCATGCAGAAAGCACAGCACTACCTTCTAGGTGCTGCATTGCGGATTAATACGCACGAGCCTCAGCACGACTAGAAACTGCTTCAGCGCTACAGACACTTCTGGAAGTGGGAGAGCTGGAGGACTACCCTCTCTAAGCTGAGCTCAGCAAATTCGTTAAGACACAGGGGCTCTTCCTCAGAAGTAACGCAACACGGTGCGCTGCAAACGGTGAGCTGCCAACTATCCTAATCAATTTCTCTGTTAATTTTGGAGTAGGGGGTTCTCAGCTGTCGAAGAATTTACGTGGCGGGAATGGCATTTGAACGACGTCCGGTGGGTCGAAGAGAGAGAAAACCATCAAATCAATGCGATCATATACTCTAACATAACTCCTGTCCATAGAGGTGCTAGCACGATGCCCAAATTCACCCGCCACTCCGTCTCCCCTGTGCTTATTCCTCTGACTCAATGCATACGCTGTTTTTTCCATTGCCATCGCGGCTTGATGCTGTCTTGCCGTGTCTTTTCATCGTTGCTCCAGCTCGTGATACGCCTATTCCCGATACTGCTCCTCGGCGCTGGGGGCGTGATATTGAGTTTGGTTGTAGGCACCGTGGGAATAGACCCTAGAAGGTAAGCGCCCGTCGGCGCGCCACCCATTCGCCCAGCCGTGCCTATAGTGGGCTGTAAAGATGCCCATGGTCGCAAGATCAAGCGCGATGTTGCTGACGCTGTATAGAGCGTCGGGCTTGCTCGCGTTCATGACCGGGGTGCTCGACATGTTGTTCGTGACCTTGTGCTGTGTGGTTTTCTAGGGGGGTTGGGCTGGTGTTGTTGACGCTAGGCGGTTGTTGGATGTGGTGTGCGACGATGCGTAGCGGTGGAAGTGGAGTTTGCTTGATTGATGGTTGCGTTGTTGTAATTGGCACTTGGTGGTACTTGATGATGTCTGATGGTGATGAGGAGAGGAGATCAACCCTGGATAGATTCGAGAGGAGATACTTATACGTCTTTCCCTTCCGCTTTCTACGCCCTTGGTCGATTGTTTCCTTCCGATTCCGACTCGACATCACCCGGAGTATTTGGGATGCGAGCCGGCGTGCACCCTCAGCGGCATGCTCGCAATCGGCACGGTGCGAATGCGAATTCACGCCAGCGAATGACAGCATCTGCGGGGGACGGTGGCTGGAATTGTGGCAGATCCGGCGCGGGCATTCTCGGAGAGTTGTCGGGTGCATCGGAGAAAATAGGGCGAATCATCTTTGCTGGTGTGTCAAGCAGCCCGAGCAAAGCACGGCACAGAGAGCGAAAGCGACGACCAAGGCACAAATCCTGACGCACAGACCATTCGAGCATCTCAGTCGCTGCTGACCAATTGAAGCGGAAACAGGAACAACTATTGTCGGCTCAGGAAAGGTCAGTCCCGCGATATTTCGGACGGCGCCGTGGATTGCGAAATGTTCAGGTCTTTTCTGTTTGTATAATAAGGGAAAAGTGGTGCCTAAAGCATCTACCTGAGGAGATGACTAGGACCCCACGATTTTACGTGGAGGAAATCTCTCCCTTCACTTCGTCACAACCGGTGAGCCAGGTCTCAGCGAGAGGACCTGCGAGAGGTCCCACCGAAGATAAAGACATAGAGAGGACGATTTTTTCTTTTCCCCAGGAGGGGGGGGGAGACATTGGAGGCAGTCGTTTAGTGGCACGGCATGTTACACGAGTAGCTCTCCGCCGAGCTAATTCTACCACGACCCCGGTTTTTCTTTTCTTCTTCCCGACGATACCCAAAGAGCCTATCTTCTCGTGGGGTTCGCAAGCAGGCCCCTTCTTGAAAAAAGTCTGAGGCCCAGCAGCGGTCGACCGTAAAGCAGTTCTTGGGAGGAAGGGGTGGGCTTCCCGTTAATGTCACTAGAGATTAGCGGCGCTGTGTAAAGGGGGAAGGTAGTGGTGGACGTCTGCATACTACCTACATAACCTAGTGTGGTATGGGTGGCCAGTGCTGGAATATATTTAAAAGATTGTTAGGCGCCTTGTTAGTGTGGAAAGATGCCGGCGGTTCCATAACGTTACCAGGCCCAGGCTAGCTATGGCCGGTCGCCAAGAGACGCCATCCCCTTGTTTTCACGCTTTTTTCAACCATTTCGTCAGGAGCCTGTGTTTTTCAGCAAAAACAGCAATTATCACGCCATCAAACCCACCAAGTGCCACCGTTTTGAGCCACAAAACGCTGCATCGCTCCAATAAAAGTGATCACTGGCGATGCCATTTCCAGGTATCCATATGATCTGACGGAAAACATGATTGAATAAACAACAAAACCACTGGATTCCTCAGCTGTATTATCTCGAGTAATCTTATAATCCTGGCTTCTTTAGCATTGTCCCGTAACAGCCATTATGCGTTAGCTGGATTCCTTCGCGTGCCGATGCCGCTCCACAACTTCTCTGGGCCAAGTCAACAGATGCTGGCATCGGCCTTTTGGCAGCAGGTTCATCAGCACTACAAGGCAACCATCCTACATCTAGCGAACTCACTCTAGTTAAGGTCGGTATCGCCGTCTTGACCGTTTGCTGGGTTGGCTTGTGTTCGGCAGCTGCAGTGTCGACGAGAACACAGTCGCAAGCAAGCACAGCCGCTAGCACTTATCGCAATGGCAGCATTGTACGTGACGATATGTCCCCCCGCCCCCCCCCTAGTTTACATTACTGATAAAACCTGTAATCAGCTCCTCAAATTCGGCATCGCCTCGCTGGTCTTTATTGGTATCCGGGTCATCTACAGCCTAGTTGCCCTGTGCACTCAGAATCTTCAAATCAGCCCTATTAGCGGATCTCTCGCTACTCGAGTCATCCTCAGTTTTCTTCCAGAGTTGATTGGTGCTCTGCTACTCATATTCGCCGGCATCTTAACGAGGAATGTGCGGAGAATTGCAACGGCCGCAGAGATCGAAGGGCAGCGGGAAAACGAACAGTACACGAGGAAATCCCGGAAGTGATTCATACTGCTTGCAGAACTGACTGCCTTCGGGTGTTTAGAGTTACAAGCTTCTAGCAATATTAATTTATTGTTCCAAGCTCTATATTACAGCCCCTATCACGGCAGCCGCTAATTCATTAGCATCACCGCAATCGAACGTAGCAGGGACTCTTTCCTCACGCAAGTAGTACACGTTCACTTGTACTCTACTGTTTAGCTTGCCTGTTTATTATAGAGTAACGGCTTGCAGTGACTATGTACCCCTCCTATGAGGACTTTTTTCAACACTACAGTCTCCTAATCGCACACCAACCCTTTAGGCCTCCTGCCTTACTGTCTGTCTTAACCCGTATTGGGTACAGGCCGTAACAGTTAGGAGTGTGCGGTATCCACGAGAACCACCTCCTACTATTTACATATTTTCTTCCGTTTAATAAAAGGGATAATCGTAAGTAGGCTGTTGTTTAATCTTATAAAACCTCTCATTAGCAGATTGGGAAGTTATTCGTCGATTACCAAAAGCAGGCCGGCGGGCGCTTCTCTTCCATTGCAGCATTACAGGCGGACCTCCATGCTGTAGGTAATGAGCCTGATACCCTACTCCGTGATAGTTAACGTATGAAATGAGCGACTAGCAGTTAGCCTTCTTGCTGGCAGAGGTGAAACTGGGCCTTAAAAGGCAAATTGCTTTCAGTAGCTAGCAAAATAAAGGCTTCTGAATAGCCAGTTCAACTAACACAAAGTCATTCGTGAGGTTTTTCTTTCAACCATCTTCATCGACATGACGGATTCGACGCCATTCAGCTCCTCCCCCCCTAGTCAGATCCACCATCTCCACCGCCCCAGCCTCCTCAACATCCACCGGCCTCCCGCCCCGCGCTTCCTCAGCCCCCAACCACCTCCAACACCCTGTTTCCAAACCGCCGACACAGTTAGAGCCACCCCCGCCTTCTTAACACGGCGCGTGTACGAAGCCGCCTCCTGAGCAGCCGCGCCGACGTGACGAAACGTCGTGATCCAGTACTGCAATGTCAGCGCAAAGACAACGGTACATACAAGAAACACAGCCGTCAGCCAGCCATATATAGTCCAACCCGCATCAAGCAGCAGGATCAGGTGGTCCATGCTAAAGATGCCCGCAACGAAAGCCAGTGGGAGGTAGGTAATGGTGACCTAAGTAGGCATACTAATGTTCTCGTTCTGCTTAACACTAATAACAGAGCTAATACCTTCTCACAGCCTGTTACCCTGCTCAATACGCTGCTAGATAGATACGTGTGCGTTACTAAGGTAGTCCTTTCACTTATTAAACTCTTTAACCACCAGCTGTTTCTCCTACTTTATGTCGCTGTAGCAAAGGTCGTAGCCTACCAGTAGCTACGTTAATATCTTTTACTATACACGGGTAACCTTATTAATAACGTGCGTGAGCTTATTACTAAAGATACGTAACGTTTTAAAACCTTATAACATCCACTTAAACTTCTTAAGTGTAACGTTTAACTTACTCCACACTATACCCTTAAGTAATATTATAATATCTATCTTTATAATCTTCTCTAGCTTATTTAGAAATTTCTCGCACTTGACTGTAAGGCTTTTATATAAGTAGCTAAGTAAAAGGAGGAATATATGTTATAACCTGCACCTGGCACAGACCTAAGTGGCCTCTTAGATATGAGAGAATGCAGTAACGATGTTGATGGGCTTTTGTGCGATTTCCTGGGGCACTACGGCTTGAATACCAAAAATATCATCCTTGTGCTCCACATCAACGACGCTCGGATCATGCTTTAAACGGTTGTCAGTGTTGCAGTCGAATTTCGCCTCTCGCATATTAATTGGTTTGCTGTTAACCTAAAGTCGCATCTCCAGCCTCCTTTGCAACGACGCGGCTTCCTGAACGCCCAAGTGTCCGGCGTCGGCACACAAGGGTACTCCCTCCTGGTCAAGCTAGACACCGATGGCAACTACATCATCCTCGCTGGGTGTCATCAGCCGCTTCCCAACGTGCCCACGATATCGACCCACTCGGAAGACAGTATGCTCCGCTTGCTGGATATTTTAGAACACTTGGCGAAATTCGAACTGGTCAAAGAACTTACCCACAACAGCACGTTCCAGAATTCATTCATCACGCAGCTCTTGACCCCGTCAGATGAATTTGCGGCCGGAGAGGTGGCCCGCGTCACCACCGGCGACCAAGTGGTCTTCAAGGTCCAGAACGTGGGCAGCCGGACACTTTACATTCACATATACGACATGTGCCCTCGTTGGCAGATTCAGAACATTGTCCGGGGCGGGTATCACATCCTGCCACCGCAGAAGCCGCTCGAAGGGTACTCAGGAACCCTGAAAACAAAGTTGAGGACGAAGCTTCCGCCTGATCTGGAGGAGACAGGTCAAGAAGTTTGTGAAGACGTTTTGAAGGTGTTCATCACCAGTCGGCCGATGTCATTTCTGTCGCTTGAGCTTCCCAAGCTCGGCGGGCCTCACGGTGAAGTGAAGGGCCTGTCACCCTCCCGTATATCATCGGACAATGTCGTAGACGACTTGGCTGAGGATTGGGCAGCGTTGGGGTTTGTGATTCGGATAAGTGCCAAATAGGATACCTTAGATGTCTACAGTCGGTTAGATATGCCGTCCTAACTGGCGACACTTTGAACCTGCTTGGCAATCGAACAAAATGGATGAAGACTAGGTGGTTAGTATGTCGACCCCAAATTTAGATTTGCTTGACTGAGTCGGCGGCTGATGTTCACGACCGAAAAGAAACTGCGGTCCATCAGAGAACATAAGGAAAAAGGGAGTGTTGCCTGCGAAAAGCACCCAGAGACATCCTTGTAGAACAGGATGTAACAAAGCGCCGGGATGCATGCCCGGCCAATGACTTTTTATTGGACAACCACTCCAACCGTATCGCGGGCCGGCCCCGAACCCCAGACCGGCCAGCTTTTGACAAACGCCAAGCCTTTCAATGACACCCAACTTTCTCGAGCTTGCGTTCCCAGTGGTTCCCAACCACCATTCCCCCCTGAGATCGCCTGAGATAGTCTGCAAGCCGGGCTGCGCATCCAATCACACCGGGGCCCGCGCATACCGATGCAGCGCATGCTATTCAGCTCTTGATTTTCTTGGGACATTCGTGAGTCCGTGCGGGGTGTCTGTGCGAAGTCGAGAGCGTAATTCTCCAACACTCCCCACGTCTTTCTTCCTGCTTCTTTTAGATCGAATCTTTCGAAGGATGTTGAGTTGACGGCGCTTCTTTCTGTCTGTCCAGTGCCCATCGCCCCCTGCCGTCGGGTCGCGTTCAGAACCTCCATCACGCTTCTATCCCAAGGCGACATCACGACCTTCGCTAGGGCGATGTCAACGTCCTCCCGTCTGGTGATGCGATCCATGCAGTGAAGATGGCCGACCCAACCGCCACCGCCTCCGGGCCTCCCCCGATCCCGACCGAGCCCTTCATCCCCATCTCCGACCGCGCCGCATTCCTCGCGCGCGTGCACTTCGGCGTCATTGTCCCCCTCCTCGCCCTGACCGTCGTCTCCTTCTCCGCGCGCCTCTACATCCGCACATGGCCCATCTGGCGCGTCGGATGGGACGACTGGCTGATCGCCCTGGGCTTCGTCGCCTCCATAATCTCCTTCCTCCTCCTCTCCTTCGAAATGTACACCACCCCGCGCCTCCTCACCTTCGCCGAAATGACGCACACCATCAAGCTCGCCTACCTCGCCGTGCCGCTCTGGAACCTCGCCATGACGCTCATCAAGACCTCCGTGGCCCTCACCCTCCTCGCGCGCTTCCACCCGCTCACCACCACAACGCGCTGGTGGAAGCCCCTCCTCCTGACCCTCATCGCGCTACAAACCCTCTACTTCGCCGCCAACACCGCCTGGACCTTCACCAAGTGCCGCCCCCTCGCCGCTGCATGGGACTACTCGACGCCCAACGCACTCTGCCTGACTTTACAAACCGACCTGCTCGTCTCCAGCATCGGCTCCGCCGTCAACATCTCCACCGACATCCTCCTCTCCCTCGCACCCATGGTCGCCGTCCTTTGGCGCCTGCGCCGCCCCCTGCGCGAACGCATCCTCATCTGCTGCCTGACGGGGGTGGGCCTGCTCGCCAGCGGCGCTAGTGTGGCAAAGTCGGCGATGGTAGGGCAGTGGGCGCCGGACCAGCCGGGACAGGATTCGTGGGCGATCGCGGTGAGCATTGGGACGTGGACGGTGGCGGAGATGTTTATCGCGGTGTTTGGGGCGTGCAGCCCGAGCTTGAAGGGGCCGATTGAGCGGGTGCTGGGGAGGTGGGGGTTTTTTCTGGATAAGGGGGAGGAGGAGGTGGATTTTGTGAGG
>Ga0247770_1000206_pt1 | contig 56445 bp, 41 predicted proteins | sample UWRJL136409B6_FD_179943 | JGI IMG/M metagenome (GOLD analysis project Ga0247770, IMG submission 179943) | Plant litter microbial communities from Arlington Agricultural Research Station in Wisconsin, United States - UWRJ-L136-409B-6 | ecosystem: Environmental > Terrestrial > Plant litter >...
GGAGAACTTCATTACAACTCGCGCAAATCAAGGTCTAGCTTGGAAATCCATGTGCATTGGAATTGCAAAGTAAGTCTCGCGGCATCAAGATTCTCAAATCAACTCCACAACTCCCCTATCATGCCCAATGCTCCAAGTCTGTCGTTTCAGGGCGGCTGTCTGTTTTAGACATGCTTTTTCCTTTATCCCAAAACGTATTCCAATAAAATGCCTAACCGTTGCCAGATGCCAAAGCAAAAGTCAACCAAGTCCAGCGCCATATGCCTTCCAATGCTCCTGGCATTTCCCTAGTCCCGATTTGCTAGGTCTGCCAAGAATCTCGAGAGCTAGAGATAGAAGAAGAAGATTCGTTCAGTCCTCCAGGGGAGATGGAGATGGAGATGGAGATGGGACCGGTAGCGGCCTCCTATCTCACCCGGATGCTGACCTTCCTCGTCTCGCAGGAAGAGCACCTTTCGTGACCGCAATTGTGGCAGGCAGCTCCGCCATTCATTTTGACCCCTCGAGTACCACACTCGTCGCAATCCCACACCCAAACCCTGACGGTTTGCCCTTGCTAGTGGAAAGTTAGCACAACAATTTACCGCATTGGTAGGCAAGGGAGTGTCTCAGTACTAGCCTTCGGCATGTTGAGGTTAGGGCTCTGATATTCCTCAAGAATTATTGTGTGGCCGTCCTGCTGACCGATCGATATAAAGTCGTTATCGAGGACGAACCCTGCGTCGGTGGAGGTACTCTCGCGCAGCGATAGGAGTAGATCAGTGTCTTCCTCTTCGTAATCGCACTGCTCCTCCGCATAATGTCAGCAACTTCACCCTCCAGGAATCTTGACACGGACATCACCCGGGAGCCGTACCTGGACTGGCCACCTGCAGCCAATACACAATGCGCTCAACCCCGGCTTGATTCTTGCAGTGGCAACAAAAAGGAGGCGAAGCAATGAGCTGGGATTATGCTGGGCTATTAATTCACAGCCCTTTTCCACCTCGGCGCTGTCTCGAGCCATTGCGCAACGTCAATGACTTTCAGTCGTGGACAGCAAATACTGGAGTCAAGCACAACCGGGCAGAGAATCTGGCACCTTGATATGAGCCTAAGCGGGACCAAGGGCGGACGGTGGTCCAGTGAGGGTGCAGTGAGAAAGCACCTGTGACTGCTTTTACGAAGGAGCGGAAGCCAGAATTGCACAAAGACTCCAGATCGATGAATGTTGGGTCGAATCGTGGAGGAACTCAAGGGAAAAACCACGCTATATTTTGCTTTGTTGGCAACATCACAACATTGAGTGCTAGCTCCCCGCAGCCAAGCAGCCCGAGAGCCTAATACAGCATAACATCGACCGGATCATGCGGCATCTTTCTGCCCAGTCTACACTTGGGTGATCCAGCTTGGGATAACGGCGACATGTTGGCAGCGTGTTGGCGGCGTGTTGGCACGGTACTACCGGAGGTGCTTTGCCAAGGGAGGGCCGAATGACCCAAAAAAGGAAAAGGGGGAGGGAAAGGGGGGGTGAAAGAGGAAAGGAACGGAGACGGCGCGGCGCTGAATGGACATGGATGGGGACACGGTGCCCTTCGGGGCAAAACGATGGACTGCGTCAACCATGGCAAAGATGTGCTCTCAGCGTGTCGTTTCAGTCGAGGCAGGTGGTCGTGCGGGACAGGTCAGCGCCACAGAAGCCCTGATCCGACTTCAGAGCGCCACCCCGGGACCTGTGGGGCCGCCAACACAGTGACAATAGGGGGAGCCGGGTCGAGAATGTGTAGGAGGGTTTTTCTTAGGCCCCAGCCGCGTCATAGGTCTCATCGGTTGGGTTGGAGGATTGAATGACAGAAAGAGACATGGGCAAACCGCGGGTATGGCGCCGACCTGGAGGTAACAGCCAGGTATCCAGCTTTGCGTCAGACAGTCAGCAGCACGCTCGACGGCAGGGCCCCGAAGCCCGACAGCATCTGGCAGGCGCTGGGCACCAAGGACAAGCTTGCCTGGGGTTCGATTCGAGGCGAGACGTCAAGGAGAAGAGAGAAAGAAGAGAGGGTGCCAGGGGGGTAAATGGAAAAAACCGCCCAGTTGAGAGGTGGTGGGAATTTGAATGGCTATTGCGAGAGTGTGCAATGGCGAGAAAAGGAGGAGCTCCGACTCAATCCCGACACTGTCCCGGCTGGAGGTGCCTGGAAGAAATCGGTCGATGAGGGCGCCAAATTCTAGACCGGTCGGTCCGAATTTTCAAAATCAGCAACACCAGGTGGCCGATGACTATATAACAAGCCACTACATCAATTTTCTTGGCCGAGGCCACCAAAGGGGCGGTGCAGGAAACCGACGGTGATGTACGGCGGGGTGGTGTGTGACACCCGACGCTAGTGTGGCTGAGACTGCGAATGGATCTTGGAGGAGACCGGAGAAATCTTCGCTGACTTCTGCGCAAGCCATAAAATTGACAACGAGTTTACGGTCTCGTGATCTTTTGAAAGCCGCGGAACTAAGTTCAGGATCACGGAAAAGCGCAAACATGACTATGCTGAGCCACCGCAATCCTCGCCGTTGTGCAGGACAGTTTCAAACCATCTTCCGGACGCCCTGAACCACCAAAAAAAACACCCCTTTTCAGAGAAGGCTCCGGATGCCCAGTCCAGTTCTCGGATTGCCGTTTCCGTTGACTGTGGCTTTGCCGGCCGAGATGTGTGTGTAGCACGGCATGAAAGGGCGCATGAGGATTGGTTGATTGCTTTTTCTGTAGGCGGTGTAGACCACTCCTTCCCACCAATTCCCCCCCGCCAAACTCCTCTTGACCAATTCACCTTTCCCTGGTTTAGTTGCTGCATGGGGGTTGCAGATTGAGCCTTGAAGATGGTGCGACACGGGGGAGGCAGCCAGCAAGATCCCTCTATCGGCTTCGCCGCAGCCTTTCTAGGCAAAATCGTACGACCTGCCACTACCGCGGAGTCTGAACGAAGTAATGGGCAGACGAGCAGATGGTCCAAATAGAGCAGGCTGAGGCGCTGAGCAAGACGATGAAACATTTGGATTGGTACGTAGGTAGGTAATCTGAAATACCCAACCCCTCCTTTAGTGCGGGGGGAAGTAAAAACTTCTCGGTAGGGGTAACGGTAATAATTGGAATCATCGAACTCAGGACGACGGACCTTCCTCCAATTCTTTCCCCGGGCCGAACCTTCAGTTGACGGATGTCCAGCGGGACCGGACCCACCATCCCAAAAGACCCCTGCTTGAAGTGCGATCATGTGATAATTAGTGCGACACACCCCATGTGGGCGTCTGCACTCCACAGCTCAACAGGTGCACCTCCCCACACTCAAATCAACGTGAGGAAATCCAGATATTTATTCTCTTCGGGCAACAAAACGAGAGCGCGATATTGATAACTTAACTGACCACTTCCGAACATTGGGCTCCATTTTGCTTCTTGTATCACGAGGCCATCGCATTGGGGGCCAATACCTCTATTGGTATGTGAACCAACAGATCTTTTTCATCGCCGTGTTTTTTAAGTTCTAGCAATTTTTGATAAGTTTGAGTCCTATTAAAACTAGAAGGGAACCCCCTTTTGATATTTTTGAATACTTGCAGCCTTCGTCAGTGTACCGTGTTCTTTAATATTCATTCCGTTCCCCAACTCCATGATGAAGGGTTGTCATATTGCTGTGTAGGGGTAAAAACCCAGGTCCTCAGCATAAGCATATGGCTTCCCAGGACGCAATGGACTGCCAATTCTCATCCTGCAGAGCGTCCTTGTCGATCAAGCCCAATCCAATACGCGTATAAACGCACAGGGACATATCCCTACCCTCCTCATCAACCCAAGAAACCTTGTCTGATTGCCCGCCCCGCTCGCGCTCTTGTTTATTGCCGGCTTAACTAATATCACGTTCAAAAACTGCGACTCCTCCCAGGGACGCTCCCACATGGGATCCCGGTCTTTGAATTGTTCATAGCGGTCCCGTCCGGCAAATGAGAGTACAATGACTTCGTGGTATTCGCCAATCCTGTCTCCGATTCTCTAGTATAAGCCGTCGCCTTCGACAAACCCGCACATGTCGCCGGACCTATTTACCAAAGGAAAGGCGGCCGTAAATGGAGCAACCTGATCGATTAATTTTGCGTAAACAATCCGTTCATAAAGTCGGCGGTGAAGAACTTTAACAGGGCTTTCAAGGTGGCGAAAAGAAGACACTGAGATGGGAGAGCCTCGCTTGCTCTTGTTCCGAGATATCTATCCAACAAAACTAGTGTGGAATCTCCGCAAAGTCCAGGAATCCAGTTCAATGTCCGAGTTGGACGGCTGCTAGCGTTATGCGCCGAAAGATGAGTGTTGTGTTCTGCGCGTTCATCTGACCCCGTATCTTCTGGGCCTTCTAGCTTAGGTGGCCCTATATTATCAAGTTAGTTAAAAGCTTCGAGGGGCCGGGGACGACGTCTTACTCATGTCGTTGGCTCCAATGCGATCAGGGCGGAAACCCATCCCAGGCTCATTGATGTACCAGTGAATCCAGGTCTGGTCCCGCTGCCACTGCCAGCTCTCTTCAAGTGACCCGCTCGCTGCCATATCGATCGCTCCTCCCATGCACGAGGCCCAACTCCAAGACGGAAAGGGCATCCACAGGATGGCCCAGTCAAACATCGCTTAAGGCAGTCCGTACCAGAACTCTGTGAACACTTTATCTACATCATTATGAAACGTCCCTAGAATTCTAGCAAAAGCGTTAAGGATTTCGGACTTGAACGATATCTGTCGTGAGGTGAAAGCTTTAATGTGTTCGTTATACCGACTTTGGGGGTTCACGGACCTAGAGCGACCAAGAGCGTGTAATTCCCGTCAAGGGATAAAGTGCTCGGTCTTAGCAATAACATCTTCAGGTTAGAGGGATTCGCGATATTAGAAGTAGGTGAAGCCGCTGAGAAAGATAAGGCAGCGTGCCGAGAGGTATCTTTTTAGTACCTAATTATCTCACGATGATTAATGTTAACTCGTCGGCTGGGGAAGCTCGGCCTAGAATAGAAGCACGTCGTACATCTATGCCCTTGTCACGTAGGGGCTCCTTTTAAGGTCCTCTTCAAAATCTAGTAGAACTCTAAGAGTGATGGCGCCGGACCTTACGACATTCTCAGTCCGTTTTGAGATGTCGTTGCTCCCCATCCAGATAGTCTAGCGTTAGCATGTCCACCAGAGGTAGCGATAATCGTTAGAGCTACCTTGTTATATATTTCTCCTATAAAAGGATTAAAAGACTTTTTTATTACTTTATCAACTTAGAGAAACTGAAACCTAAGCTGTTCTGTGACTTATATAACATCTTAAAGGGTTTAGAGTAGCCCCACTTTACTAAAGAGGCTTTCTTCCAGGAATAAATGAGAGTTAGCTTACTTTATAATAAGATAGTTTATATCACCTTATATATAGCTTAAGGTAATTCATCCAATGTCTGCTAGTAATATTATTAAGCACTGCTATATCATATTAGTAATAATAAGGCTAGTTAACCTTAAAATCTTTACGTTATTTAAGACTGTATTAAATGCCTTTATGCACTGTAATTTATAATGCTGTCTGTAACGTGTAATTTATTTTTACAGTTGTTGAACTTCAGGAACCCACAGGCCTATAGAACAGAGCTGTAGCTCAGAGGAAGAAGTGTTGTACTAGTCTAAGCTGATAACGGCGCCGTAGGCGCTGTAAGAATACGACAGCAGAGCTTAGTAAGGTGCTAAAAGAAGCAAACAAAACCTGTATTACAGGGCAGTGCCACTGTAGATACAGCGAATATTAACGCTGTAAACAAGAGGATCCAGAAGGCAGTGCCTTATACAATGACTAGATGTTAGATAAACAGCAATTACCACTTGTCAGAGCAATTAAATGTTCCCTGCTTTTTAGTGCAGTGGTATTGCGTGACAATTAAGAGTCTCAGTACCTCAATAGAGCAAGCTGACGTGAGCGCCAAGACCTTATGAGTTCGAGTCGAGGTGCGGGCACATGGAGTTTAGCTGCCTCCAGGAGATAAAAATTCTCCAGCCCTAAACCCTCAACATGGCTCTAGAGCTGAGGGGGTGTGTCAGATAAACAGCGATTACCACTTGTCAGAGCAATTAAATGTTTCCTGCTTTTTAATGCAGTGGTATTGCACGACATTAGAAAAGAATAAAGTTATTAGAAACGCGGCACTCCAGATTCTGTGGAATTGTAAGGGTTGCAACTGCGTGATTGTATTACTTGTTGTTGAAAAGCAAAAGGGGTTAAGGCATTGGAAAGCAGTGTGTGTTGAAGGTGATTTATTCTTTCTATCTTCGAGAGTGGAAGCCGTGTTATTATAGCCGTGAGGGTGGCCAGTGCACGGAGTGCATTGGCCACACTCGCTTCTGCGAAGCGAGGTTGGCTGACTGAATACGAGGTTGGCAGTGGAGTCTGGCGTTCTTAGCTGTGCAGATCCACGGATGCAGCCGCGGAGCGGCTGCGTGGATCCAGCCACACTGTTCTAACCACACTGGCCGGGTTAGGGTTGTAAAAACCCAACACTTGTTCGGCTCTCTGGCTCAGCTAGAGAACCTTCCTTATAACTATAAATAGTAGCAAGCCGTGTGGCAAAGCTGCGTAGCTACAATTACATGTCTGTAGCAATGGTTACAAATCTATTATTCTGGTGGTGTAACGACCCTACAGGCTGTCACCTGAGCCAGCACAGCCCGACGAATTCCCTACAGACTAAACAGTGCAAAGGAACAGTACATACAGGACTGCGCACTGGGCTAGGGGTGCAAAGACCCGAAGCCCCTATAACTAATCAGAAGGTGCTCTGCTGCTCTAGGTGCTCTGTCACAGAGCAGGGGAGCAGATAGAGTAGCTACTTTGTTTACTCTATCGCCAAGCTAAGGAGCAGATAAAGTAAAGTACAGAGGTACCTTTTAAGTTAGCTAATATAAATAGACATTATCGTGACTATAATAGCTGTAAGGGACCTCTAGTTCCTCACGCTAATATTTAATTATTCATTTATATCTTACTGTTTAGACTTACCTCTGTGCATTATATTAATAGCGACTTACAGTAAGATTAAACCCCCTATTTAAAAGTGTTAGTTTAATAAGCCGTTTTTAAAACGCCCCGTAACCTTTAGCGTCCTATTATACATTCTGTATTAACCTGTACTAATCCTCTTAAAGCCTATATCAGGTATAGGTTATAATATAATATTAATGTTACAGTTTTTAACATTATTTATTAAACTCTTAAACACTCTTTTCCTCCCCTTATTATATTAGTATTACCTCCTCCCTATAACTTATTAATAGGAAATAACAACTTGTCTGATAATGTCTTAATACCTAATGTTACCCTTACTAGATAAGAAGTGGAAACTAAGGATAAAGATGAACTTTCCCATATAAAGCTTACTAAAGCCTTCTAGACTAATAAAGTGTTTATAGTTATAACGATTAAGAATATATTAGCTACTTAATAGATGTTTAAAAACCTTAAGATAAGCTAACTGCTTAAGTTCACTAGTAAAAGTATTAACTTACTTATATAAAATGTAACTTTTAACTTTAGGGAATTACTATAATAGACTAAAAGGTCCTTTATACTATACTTTACTTACAGTTACTTATTTACAGTAAGATTAAGCTTTGTAAGCTAGAAGTTAAAAAGGGCCTTTACAGTAACCTACTCCACCTTAAAAGCCAAATTTACAGGCCTGATTGTTAGCATAAAGGAAGCCATGTAGCTACCAGGTCTGTATAGCGAAATCAATAGGCTTATAACTAGCCTTACAGTGCTGTATAGTAATAGCTGTAAAACTATAGATACAGCTTATAACTCTAAACACTACAGCTGAACTGAATATACCTTATTAAAGTTCTAAAAAGTTAAAAAGTATATTTCAGGAAGCTACATCACTGTAACCTACGTACTTATAAAGGATATAGCAGCTACTAGCTTAATAAAGGCCTTAAGCCTTATTAAACATAAGGCTTTTCTAACCCTCCTTAACCTTTATAAGCCTAATCCAGACTTATAGTAGATATAGAGGGGGGAAAGACTTAATCTTAGAAGTTAAAGAGAAGGTGTTAATTTCTAGCCACTAAGTACCTTATATTATGTACCCTATAAGTTTAGCTACGTACCCTAAAACCACTAGCCGAATCTTCTAAAACCCCAGAAGGTTCCAGAGGATTCTAACACACTCTAAGGCCCCTTATGGCTCCTAAAGCACTCCGAACCTTTTGGAATTCAGAGAGGTAGAACCCCTTAAATCCAGTAGGGCTCCTGCCCTACAGAATCAACTAGAACATCACAGTAGCTACGTCATCTAATACGTTAACAGAACTATATAGAATGGTTTAGAACAGCACTATTCCATTATTATAGTAATTAGTTCCATTTTACAGAAGGCTCTAAAATTCTTCTAGGGCCTCCCACAGCTTATAACAGGCACTCTCCTTTCCTATATCTAATTCTAGTTAGGCAAGTAACTTCATTCTACTCCAGTCATTATATAAAGCACTGCCTTCCGGATCCTCTTGTCTCCAGCGTTAATATTCGCTGTAATACCTTTATTTACAGTTGCACTGCCTTGTAATTCAAGCTTTTGTTTGCTTCCTACAGTGCCGTAGGCACTGTGGTACGGCTTGGACCAGTACGCACTTCTTCTTCTAAGCCACAGCTGCTGTACTACAGCCCTGTGGGTTCCTGAAGTGTAATAAAAACTAACCTTAACTGTTCTTTATAAAAAAAGAACTATAATCGTATAACGAACTAGCAGGCTATTAGTTAAGCTAGCGCAGCCTGAAGGATTTCCCATACTAAGTATTATATTAAGAACAGTCTAAATACTATACTAGCTAGTCGAATGGTGCTTTATCTTAATAATGCTACTTTATTACAACGCAGGCTAGATATTATAAAGTGGTAATCCATAATCTATAAGCACGATATAATAGAGTAACAGAGTAAGGTACTTTATATCTATTAATAGTTAATATACATAGTTATTAATATAACTATAATAACTATACAGGACTCCTAATTCCTCACGCTAATATTATATTATTCATTTATATCTTACTATTCAGACTTACCTTTACATATTATAGTGATAACAACCTACAGTGACATTATACCCTTATCTAAGAGTGTTAGCTTAACAAGCCGTCTTTAAAACGCCCATCTAGTCTTTAGCGTCCTGCTATACACTCTGGCTTAACCTAACCAGTCTTATAAGTCTGTGCTAAGTACAGGTATAACGACCCTACAGGCCGTCACTTGGGCCGGGGCGGCCCGACAAATCCCCCGCAGAAGGAACAGTGCAGAAGGACGGTGTACACTGTCCCAAACGCACTAGGCCGGGGGTGCAAAGACCTAAAGCCCCTATAACTAGTAAGAAAGTGCTTAATAGTCCACAAGGACCGATAACACCAAGCACCACTCAGTTAACTACTTAGCCGTAACTATATAATGCACCACTAAGCATAACAGACTAAGCAAGGTATAAGGTACCTCTAGTCAGTTAGTATAGATAGCTATGGTTATGCCTATAACTACTGTGAGGGACTCTAATTCCTCACACTAGTATTTAATTATTCATTTATATCTTACTATTCAGACTTACCTTTATGTATTATAGTAACAGCAACCTACTATTACAACCTACACCTAATATAGGCCTTAAGAGGACTAACGCGGGTTAAGACAGAACGTATAACAGGACACTAACAGGTAAGGGGCGTTCCGAAGACGGCTTATTAAATTAACACTCCTAAACGGGGGGTTTAATGTCACTGTAAGTCGTTATCACTATAATATATAAAGGTAAGTCTAAACAGTAAGATATAAATAAATAATTAAATATTAGTATAAGGAACTAAAGTCCCTTATAATAGTTATAGGTATAATTATAACTATCTATACTAACTAGCTAGAAGGTACTTTATACCTTACTTATAGTGTCGTAAGTACTTATTATACGAGCACTTTACACCGTATAAGCGTTCTGCTTATAAGGTCTCTCCTACTCGCGATATAAGCACTTAATATGCTGTAAGCAGCACCTTATTAGTCGTAAGGGCTTCAGGTCTTTACACCCCTGGCCTAGTGCGTCTGGACAGTATGCACTGTCCCCTTACACTGTTCCTTCTACAGGGGATTCGTCAGGCCGCTCCGGCCTAAGTGACAGCCTACAGGGTCGTCACATTACAGTAAGACCCTTAACTTATAAGTCCTCTACTTCGTCTACCAGCTCTTAATGTTTCTCCTTTAACTTTTAAACCCTTTATTAATATACTTACTTTATACCTTCTTAGGGGACCCTTAAAGTACTAGTTTAAAGCACACTAGCTTTAATATAAAGTAGTTATCTAAGCTGTCCTTTTTCCAAGGAGGTAAGGGTGCTAATTTACTTAGTATATTTAAAGTGTTTAAAAGTCTTAAAGGGTACTGTTAAGAAGAACTTCTGTTTCTCTAGTTCGATTCTTTTAACTTATTCTCTTTCACCTTTTAAGGCTTACTTCACCGTTTAAGTAACCTAAAGGGCTAATTTTTTAACTCCCTCCACTATTCTAATAATTTTTAAGTTAAGGTCTTTCCTAAACTTCCTTAATTCCTAAGCTTACAGGGTAAGGTTTTTAAAGCCTATAATAGCTAACCGGAACATCTCTTCTTAAAGTTAGTCTTTTATAACCTGTACTTTTAATAATTTTAAGTTTCCACTTTAAAGTTAGTCTTTTATAACCTGCACCTTTATAGCTAGCTCTTTTAAGACACCTTTAAAAACTAAGTACACTACGTCTTAAGGTTCTTCCTCTTCTTCCTTATCTCTTAAGTTACACTTATCTATCCAGGTGCAGTTTTCTTTATTACCTGTTATCTTAATATAAACGTCTCTTAAGTTAAACTTAACGTGCTTTCCTCTTTCTAAAACTGGTTTTTAACTAACTTACTTCGGTAATAAGCACTACCACACTATGTAGCCTTTCTTATCACAGTTAAAGCACTAGACTTAAGATAAGTCTTTAAACTACTTTTACTGTTACTATTATTAAAGCTTATTATAGTTAAGTTAATTTTAACAATTCACTATACTAATATCTATTAGCCTAGGGTAGTAGCTTATCACGGTTAACTAGTTCCCCTTCTTAAGCCTGCTTAGTTAGTAAAGGGCCTGTTCCTTCCAGTAATTCTTCTAATGATAGTAATTATAATACTGGTTATTAGCCTTAATAGCCATCTTAATTAGCTCTTAAAGACAATCTGGACAGTCTTTTTAATAAAGGTCTCTAGTAACGTGCTCCTTTAAACTACTCCAGAATAGCATTACTAAGGCCTCTTAACTAAGTTTAATCTTTACTACTTCTAACTTAAAGCGTGTGGAGAATTTAAGGACTAAGGACGTCTGCCTTAAGGCTATAAGGTGTTATTTGGCCCACTTTAAGGTGTTTAATTCTTTAAACTTAATTTAGAGTTAGTTAATAAAAACGTTAAAGTTGTTAAAAAGGGCCTAAATCTTAAGGGCCTCTTTTCGTGCTTTATTTATAAAGAGGTCGTTAATTATCTTCACATAAGGTTCATATTAGTAAGCGGCTATTTTATTTAGTAAGGCTCTGGTAAACTTAACCTTTCCTTCTTCTTTAAAGAACTGTTTATTATAGTAAGTGACATAACTTTAAAGTTAGGTTATCTAAGACTTTAACTATATAAAGTCTCCTTTAAAGCGTGACAGTGGGGGGAGTTTTACTTATTTCTTTTATAAGCCTTTAAGGTTATTATTCTCTAGCTTAACGGTATTAAATTAGGCTTAAAGTTTCTTAATAAGATTAATATGGCTTTTAATGTCTTTAGGGAAGGCTTTATTAAGTTCCTTAACCAGTCCTTATTAGTTAAGGTTTAAGTCTTTAAGGCGTGTAACTAACTTATTAATAATAAGGAGTTAAAGTTAAGCTTACACCTCCTTAATCTCCTTACCTTTTCTAAAGGTCGATATATTAGTAGGAGAGAGGTGGTATTTAGGAGTTTAATAAATAGCGTTTAGAACTGTAATGTTAGTATCGTATTATAACCTATACTTAACATAGGCTTTAAAAGGACTAATGCAGGTTAAGACAGAACGTATAATAGGACGTTAACAGGTAAGGGGTGTTTTAAAGACGGCTTATTAAGCTAATACTCTTAAATAGAGGGTTTAATGTCACTGTAAGTCGTTATCACTATAATATACAGAGGTGAGTTTAAATAGTAGGATATAAATAAATAATTAAATACTAGCGTGAGGAATTAAAGTCCCTTACGGTAGTTATAGGTATAATTATAACTATCTATACTAACTGGCTAGGAGGTACTTTATACCTTGCTTGTAGTGCCGTAAGTGCTCGTTATGTGAGCACTTTACACTGCGCGAGCGCTTTACTCATGAGGTTTCTCCTGCTTGCGATGCGAGTACTCGGCATGTTGCGAGCAGCACCTCATTAGTCGTAAGGGCTTCGGGTCTTTGCACCCCTAGCCTAGTGCGCCTGGGCGGTGTGCACCGTCCCTCGCACTGTTCCTTACGCGGGGGATTCGTCGGGCCGCCCCGGCCCAAGTGACGGCCTGCAGGGTCGTCACACCTACAGTGACATTGAACCCCCCGTCTAGGAGTGCTAGCTCAGCAAGCCGTCTTCGGAACGCCCCTTACCTGTTGGCGTCCTGCCATACGTTCTGTCTTAACCCGCGCCAGTCCTCTCGAGGCCTGTGTCGGGTGCAGGTCGTAATATTACCTTAGGTATTCCCCACTTCTCACCTGCTTTACATACTAACATCCCATATTCTATGATCTCTAGGATTGCTTTAGCTACATAATCCTCTGTATAATCCCAGTGAGGCTTTTTAGAAGGCATATCTGTGAGGTTGTGGGTAATAAGCGAAAGAAGAAAAGAGAAGAAAGTAAAGGAGATCAAAAGTCAAATTTTGAAATTTCACAACACTAGGGTGGCACGGACTAGTTGCTGAAAATCGCCAACACCTTGATAAAAGTAAAGTCTAGCTATTCTTTTATATAGAAGAGGCTACGATTTGTAAATCACTTTAAAACTGGTCGAAAGCCACGGGGTTGAAGAAGGTAGATTTTGTATAGGGCGCATGCAGTTTTGCTGTCCGAAAGGGCGGGGTGTCCGAAAGGGTGATAGGGTATGGTATACCAAAGGAATAATTTCAAGGAAGCCCAGTTTCACGACCAGTTTCACGACCTTCTCTCGCATATATTCTTCCAGCTCTAATCCAACGCACTAACAATAGATACCGTTGCCTGTGGGTGGAAGCGGGGCATTGATAGCAGCGCCCGCGGTGGCAAGAAAAACTTGGCAATCGCGTCTCCTGGTTAGCCATCTGCTAATCGGATGCTTCCGCAAGCGCCACGTCGCCTATCGCTAATGGGCAATTTTCAACCTTTCTTCTCGCACGGCCGCGCTCCCTCCAACACCAATAATTTGTCTGCAACTGTTCGGATTTAGGGATTGCAGAACCGGTGAAGCGGTCAAGCGGTCAAGCGGCCGTATCGGGTGACGCTGATGCTAACGATAGCGAGCACCTAGCCCGGTTTTTTCTGCGATGACATTTGGGAGCTCTACTACATCTTGATTGATCCCGCAGAGCACTCATTTACCATTCGCTCCGCCTTTGCCGCGATTCAATCTCCAGCGCTCAAACGTAATCGTCAAATATTCGCCCCAGCCCCTGCCCACCGAGCGTACCGCAAATAACCCTCCCGCATGAAACCCCGCACCCAGCATTTCCTCAATAGCCTAGAAGCACCCCCCACTTTGGACGGGATTTCCCGATCACCCAGACTGTCGGATTCTCCCTCTTTTCGAAACAGGCCGCTCCCAGGGCCTTGGACCGCTTCCCTTCCCCTGAGAATCACGGCTTGCCGCCGCAACGGGCGTTGTGCGACCGAACAGCCATGGATATAGGTCTCCTCATTGCCGATACTGACAGCGACCGCGACTCGGCCCTTGACATGGTGAGCCAGCCCACGCCCGCGCCAAGCTCTCGGTTCATGGAGGCAAGAAACTCACGGTTTGGCCGTACAGGGCGATGTCGCCTCCCATATAACGGTGCAGTCTGCCGTCTTGAGGTACCGACAAGAGAATGGAAGGACGTATCACGCCTACAAGGACGGGAAGTATCTCCTGCCGAATGATGAGGTTCGTTTGGCCTTTGGATTCGAACCGTGTCAAGATTGCTGACCGCGGAGCTCAAGTGGGAAAATGAGCGGCTGGAGCTTCAGCATTACATGTTCTTGCTCACCTTCAACGATCGGTTGCACCTTTCGCCTCTGCCGGCAGTGATGCACCACGTCCTTGATGCCGGGTGTGGGACCGGCGACTGGGCCATCGATTTTGGTAAGCCTGGCAAGCTGTCGGGCCCGGTAACCCTTTGCTGAGTGTCTCTAAAGCTCATATGGACGTGCAGCCGACGTCCACCCCGAAGCTCGTATAACCGGCGTCGACTTGAGCCCGATCCAGCCTGTGTTGTAAGTCCAGCGGCAGCCTGCTGACCTCCAAAAAATAGCAACTGAAAACAAGCCCCCATAGCGTACCCCCAAACGTCACCTTCCTCGTCGAGGATATCGAGGATGCATGGGCGTTCCATGACCCATTCGACTTTGTCTTTTCCCGTTTCATGACGGGCAGCATCAGCAACTGGCCCAAGTTCTTTGAGCAAGGCTACGCGTGAGTCGCCACCGGCTGCTCCCCTTCCTTCATTCTCATAGCTCTACTTCTGTCTTGGGCGGAACGTAACCGCGCGGTGCTGTTGCAGATCCCTCCGTCCTGGCGGCATCATCGAGGTCCAGGACATAGCGTGGTTCATCGAAACCGACGACGACACAGTGCCGCCGGACAGCCAGCTCCTTAAGTGGGTCAAACTCATGCGCGAGACATGGTCGCGCCACGGGCCACCGATCGACTCGGCCATCCAATACGTAGCCCAGCTCCAAGCCGCAGGGTTTGTCGACATTGTGCAACGCAAATACAAGTGGCCGACCAACCGGTGGCCCAAGGACCGGAGGCACAAGCAACTAGGCACGTGGAACAACGAAAACTTCACGAACGGGATGAAGGGGTTCAGCCTTGCTTTATTTACAAGGCCGAGGGAGGAGAATGGGCTAGGATGGACGGTCGAAGAACTTGAGGAGCTCCTAAGTAAGGTGAAAGTGGAATTGGACAACTCGAAGATTCATGCGTATTTTCCGATGTAAGTTTTTCTGTCTCTTTGGCTCTGCTCTTCAATTTTTTGGTCACACTGTTCGTTCTGTTTTTCTCTCTCTTCGCAGAAGAGTTTACTATGATGACATTCTAACTTTAACAGATATGTGGTGTATGCAAGGAAGCCACTCTAAGCGTTCGAATGGCATATCCTCAAAGGTTCTTCGGCAGGAGTCCACAAAACCATACCTCGTGTTTATTCTCAGAGACATGCGATCAAGAGTCAAAGACTATGCAACTACCCATTGACAGCGGCGGAACACAGGAAAGGACAGCCCATCGACCCTCCCGAACAAGTCAAATAGGCACAGTTTCCTCTCTCCCCCTCTCCCGTCCCTCAGCAGCCTTTTCTCCTCTTCCCGTGCGTTAAAAGTTTCCAGAAACGTTACACACTAGAAACCTAGAGAATTAGAGCGGTTGACTGACGGTAATTCAACTTGTTCGTACCTTTCGGCGCAAGTGTCAATTGCGTCAGTTCTCCATGTTTGCGACCATTGGGTCACTGCACCGTTACACTTAGAGGGTAGAGGCTAATATATGTCTCCAGTGGCCAGGTAAGCAACACGAGAAAGTAAAGGCGAAACTGTTCATTTTCAAGAATGGGGACCAACTTTGGGACCATTCGGCTAGAGTTGAAGCAATATGTCTATTTACACTATAGCCTTTGGCTTATTTGCACTATAACCCCACCCACCACCATATATAACCCTAACCTCGCACCCTCCTACCCCGGTCGCATCCACGCGCAATTGCGACTACGGTTCAGTTGATTGATCGATCGAATCCATCGCAATTAAGCCCAGATCTACCGATTCTCGAATAAAAAACCAATTGACTACGCAGGCAGTATAGCTCCGCAGAGGGTCTGTGGCTTGGAGGAGGGTGGGAGAAAGGCTCCACGTCAGGCTCAATGTCGCCATTGTAGTCGGAATCGCGGTTATCGTCGCTGATATTTATCGCATCGGCACCCAGGATTGAGATCGTCTAGAGCACCACGCGCCGGGTCGTTTCAGGCCATCTGAACACCCAATTATCCCGGGCAATCGTGCGCGATTGATAAAATTACCTTTTTGATATAAAATTCGCAGTTGGAGCGATGCCGTGTGGTGTTTGAGGTCGTGGCAGAATTGGCGGGGTGGATGGCGGGTGGAATGACATGCGGGGGTTAGGGTTATGTATGGGAGTGGATGGGGTCATAGTGCAAATAAGCCAAAGTCTATAGTGCAAATAGACATTCTCTTTCTTTTTCCTCGAAGCCACAGTGGAAATGAAAGTGGGGATGCTACGCCGCATGTGGCCGGAAAGCCAGGGTGGCCGGAAACCCTGTGGACTACGTTATAGGCCTGACGAGTAGCTATGTTTGATCGTGGCGTTCCAATAGTTCTTCTCCCCCACTCGCTATGCCCCTTCGAGAAGCGGCTGATGCGGACGCATCTTTTTCCCCCGTCTTGATAAACACTCAGTCTCATCTATGTGATGTTGCTGAGGTATCAATCCTTATTCTCGTAGTTCTCGAACACCAAAATGCAACACGAATACTCTTACCAGCCGCTACCGACAACCCCGTCGATCAGACTGATGGAACTCGGGGCCCCAGATGCGGAAACGTCTGCTATCTCCTTTCTCTACAAACATTCAGTCTCGACAACGCCGCGCCGCCCTTCGACGCATTGTCCTATACGTGGGGCGACCCACTACCCCCCTCAAGACGATACGCGACTTGTCCTTCTCGCCCGTCGGCAAAGACAAGCAACGATACATCTGGATCGACGCCATCTGCATCGACCAGTCGAGCGCCCAGGAGCGTGCAAGCCAGGTGAAGCTGATGGGCAGTCTCTACTCGCATGCCGAGTCAATCATCGCTTAGCCGGGCCCGGACGATGGCACTGCAACAGATGCCATCTTCATCGCTGAGCATCTCGCTACATTTGCCATCCTGCCCAAGACGGCCGAGGACTACGACCTGAAAAAACAGGTGTTGGGCCACATCGCCGCGCGCGACTTCTACGATCTCCCTTCCTATCGAGCCAAGCTGGGCATCGACCGCCCGCCCGCACACCAGTGGATCGCCTTTGTCGCCCTGCTCTCGCGCCCATATTTCCGACGCACCTGGATCGTACAGGAACTCACCCTGGCCAAGGCCGTCGTAGCCCTATGTGGGAACCACATCACCACGGTGGACTGGACCGAAGCTCTGGGCATGCCGGGGCTCCGCTTCCTCGCCGACCGCGAGCCACAGGGGGCCCAGTCCTTTGCCAAGTTGCTAGAGGAGAAGCCACACGCCCTCATGCCGCTCATCCCGCTGCTCCAAATCCGGACGTGCACGACGCCGACCGGCCGCTTCGCGCTCGACTCGCTGCTAAGCGCCTCCGCAGTCACGAGGCCACAGATGGCCGCGACAAGGTCTTTGCCCTCTTGGGCATCACGCGCGCCCACATATTTCCCTTCACGGACCCGGAGAAGGCCGAACTCATCAAGCCCGACTATACCTCTGCCATGACACCCGAGCGGCTCTTCACCCGCGCCACTCGCCTCTTGCTAGAAAGCCGCCGCGATTTGCGCTTGCTCGTGACCAAGGAGAGCCCGATAATGACCCAGATCAGGACACTGCCCTCGTGGGTCCCCGGCTATACCGTTGCGCACGTACCAAACCCGCTTGGGGTCCCGCTGGGCTCAGTCTTTCTCGCCTGCGGAACCATGGAATGGACGCATGACGGGCGGCGCTACGATGATCCGCTGCTCGGAGTGCAAGGTTATTGCCTCGGCAGCATCGAGCAGCACTCGATGAACCCCTTTTTGCCCGACGGCCGGTACGCCAACAGTCCCGCGGAAGAGTCTCTAGTTTGGGGCACCATCTGCGACGTGGCGGCGGGTCTCGGCGATTACTACCGAGTACAGCCTTCGTAAGACTCCACTTCCCTCCCGGAGAGGTGCTTTAGTAGTAAGATACCGGTGCTAACTAAACTAACTGAACATCTAGAAGCGAGACCCTCGAAGCGGACAAGGCAAACTTTCAATCCCGACTCGAAACCCTCTCCCGCACCCTGATGTCCGACATCCTCGGCGTCGAGCAAACACCGCCGCTCTCGGCATTCGCCCACCAGTTCATGTGCCACGCCGGGACCATAATCATCACCAGCCAGGTCGCCTACCAGACCCAATCCCAGGCTTTTTATCCACTTCAAGACCCGCGCATAGCCCCGTGGCTTCGACTGTTCGAAGGCGAACCCCAGCCTTCGGCTTTCGGCCCAGACGGCCTGGAGACCGACACCGCCCTCCTCGGCGTGGGGCCGATCAATGCAATGGTGGGCGATGAGGTGTGGGTTCTCGCTGGGGCGAGGACACCGGTGGTGCTCAGGCCGTCAGCGTCCGGCCGTCACCAACTCCTTGGGGAGGCTTACGTCCATGGCGCGATGCATGGGCAAGCGCTTGATTGTGGCCTGCCGTTGCAGGATATTACTCTTGAATAGGAAGGTTTGTAGGATGTACGCAACTAGCCTGAGCAAATCCCGAGCAGAGACTGAGCCGAGCCCGAGCCAGGTGAGCAATGTCAAGTGTGCGAGGTTCGAAAAAGGAAATGTTGTGTGCCCAGATTTGTCACACATAACATTCTAGTCTACTCCGTAGGACCAGTACGTAGTGTCATAGTCAACAGGTGCGACGTGGCCGCCGTGACACGCAAACAAACCACTCCCACAGAAAGCCAATTACTGGCTTCATTTGATCGAATGACAGAGACTCAGAACATAAGAAAAGGGGCTACATACCAGCAGTGAGTGTGTTCCTATCGGCGCGCAGGGCGCGGTGGGAATCGTGACGATTCTATGGGTTCGGCTCAGACGGCGTCAGCGACAACGTACAATTCTGACAATTCAATCCATCACAACAATCGTCACTTCAATCGATCAAAGGGGCGGAAGATTCGTCACAGCCATGCGGCTCCTGTTTGCAGCGCGCGCGCCGGCACGAAAAGAAGACTATGTGCAAATAAAGGCTAGCGCAAAACGTGTGGCTGGCCCCTGAACTGACCCCTGAAGCCAACACCCCAAGTCAATAGCACAAAAACTAAAATAGTATTTGACATTCGGGATATTATACGGTTTGCTCTTCTAATCCAATATGGTCTAGGAACTCAGAGCTACTTACCGACAAGCCTTCTAAAACGCATGATGGTAAAATTTTTAGAGTATTCTAAGTCTGAGAAGGCAGCAATAAACACAGTTTAGCAGTAGCAAGACTTTTTTTTCTGACCATCGAGACGAGGGCACAGTTTAACATTTAAGGAGGCCACGCTCAATATTTTATTTACTATTTAAGTCCTGACAGCCATGCCCCCCAATTGAGTCGCTGCTATTAGACACCGGGGCCGTCCGGCAGCGCAGTTGTACAGGGTTCTACCAGGCAGCAACTGCGGTGCTCCTAAGGCACTTGGCCAACCCGCAAGTCGCAGTAGCAATCCAGGTCAGAGCGCAGCGGGCATGGAGACTTCGTCACCTACCACGGGAGAATAGGACATCCCGAGAAGAGAAACGTCCCGTGCCGCCCAGGGAACCTCCACTGATGGTGTGCTCCGTGTCCCTTCCGAGGGACCACTGGTGTGATGACAGCCGCTGCAAGCGCCTGGCTTGATGCCAAGACACTAACTAGCAAGCCTTCGAAAACAGGTGGAACATCCACCCTTTCGTGATCGACAGGAGTTTTGGATACCGGTTGCCTAGCGAGAGAGCAGGTGCGAGCGCGCGCGATAAGGAACATCCACAAAGATGGTAAGCTTTACCTGCTCTGAATAGCTTCAAATCGCGAGGCGGCAAGGGTTCCTACCCCGCTTATCGTGGTGGTGGGTCCTGTTCCACTGGCCTGGTTGGTGTCACGCTTGTTCTCCCGGCTGCATCCGAAATACCGGGATTTTATGGCGAAATGAGGAATCTTCAGTGAGCGCTAGGATCAGTGACAGATATGCACGGGGTTAGGGTTATCTGTGGAGATTGGATCCGTGTAAGAAAGCGTGGGCGCGCCGATGAACTTTGTTCTGAGAGAGCCTTGGCGAGGTTCCTTCCAGGGGACGGTGGGCCTCTTGACGGACTCAATTCAATTCCGCCGCCGAACCCATACTTTTCTTCACCGCTCCTCTGATTCGCTTGGCAAGACCGATCTGGGGCTAGTCGAGTGGCTGTGTTACGCATCCCAGCGCAAAACCTAACCCTTCTCCAGAGCCTTGTGCGGACTGCATCCACAGATCGATCGTTCCAGCGTGCTGGAATCTCTCATCTACAGTGACAATGGACCCTTTTTCGATTACTGCGGGATGTGTGGGCATTCTGGCGGCCGTAAGCTAAACGTCGATATCGATCATATATTTCATTCGAGATGTTCGCGACGTTCGCGAGGATCTCCTTGCTACCAGCCGTCAGTTGGCGGAGCTCAGCATCACAATCAATCTCATTAGGGACGACCATACAACGGATGGAGGCAATGTGGCACAGTTTATTCCAGCATCAATTCATGCTCAAACAACCACGGTCATCAAGTCCTGCCATGAGGTTCTCGACGAGATTGATGCTCTGTTGGACAAATACAGACGCAGACGCCTCCCCACAGCTGGACATGCGCATCAATAGGCAAGAAGGAAGTCGCTGGACTGAACAAACAACTTTACGCACATACGCGGACTTTGGTCATGGCTATGGAATTAAGCACATCATTCGTACCATCCTTTTCTACTTTGCCACCGAGTTTAACGTCTAGGGCGCTTTTCTAACAGGCCACAGGATTGCCGCCAAATCCATCAAAGCAGATACTGCCGCTCTCGGTCTAGCTTCTGAGCAGATCAAAGACGACACGGCGCATATCCGGCAGGAAACAGGCCAGATCCTGGGCGAGATCGACAAATTGAAGAATCGGTTGAGCCCAGGCTCGCCATTTGACCAGCTCCCCGAACACGTGCAGGGTCGATTGGAGATCATCACCCGTTATCTAGAGTCCTTGACCGACTACGCTGAGAGCTCGGTAGCTCCGTTTAGTTGCAGTGACGAGACTCCACAGCTAAAGACGCAGATGGATCTAGATAGGTCAAACATGACCTCGCAGATCTTCCGTAGCAGCGAGCCCGCCGACTTCACTTCCATCAGGCCAAAGAAGGTATATAAATTCAGACACACCCATTTCGATCCTCGTTATCGGCCCCCGTGGTCACGGCAAGACAACCTTCATCAAGAGACTGACCCGCATGGCTGGTGAAGAAAACCCGCCTCTTCCGTCTGCCGAATCGACTGAAGGTGTAGCGTGTACGAGCTTGAAATTTCAACGTCAGATTACATCCTCACGCTAGGGCGGGGGAGGCGCTATGTACCAATCGGGTACATCAAGAGTCACTTGGTAGTGAGCAGAAACGCTGGTGGATGGAGTGCCTTCGCCACTGGCTGGTACAGCGTTGCACTCCGCGATCCAGCTGCTCCATATGTCAAACTCCGCCTGATTGACACTCCAGCCTTGAGTGGCGAATATGATTGCAATTACTCTCTGGATATGTCATCCGAAGCATCAGACGCCTACGCCCGCAGAGACCATCTCATCGACGCCGTTGCTCTTGTGCATTCCGCCAAGAAATCCGTGTCGTTTGCGTGCCAGCAGCACCTAAGGTTGTACCAGAGAAACTTACAGTTCTGCAACTTGACCGTTGTCAATTCGTTCTCTAACCCTGAGGAACTCATCCAACGTGGCAGCATCATCTATGAAAAGGAGTCTACCCACGATGAGGAGGGTCAACCCCGAGAGCCAACGCACCGTGAGGTGCTGGATCAGCTCCGTGGTGATCGTACTAGTCACTTCAAGCTTCTTTTCGGGCCGTTTATGAGCACAGCGCAGTTCTTTGTTGACAGGAATCCTAAGGCTGAGTTTGCCTACATCGAGCTCCTCTCGCGGAATACAGTCTGCAATATTCTGGCATCGTGGGTGGCCTCGTGGAAGAAAGGGAACCAACAATCCCCTAATGGAGAGCCGTCTGACGAGATGGAGGAATAAGTCATAAAGAAGATCTACGCCAGGGTGGATTATAGCTTATTATAGCAAAGCCTCAACCACATTTTGCTACTCTCCCATATAATAACAGCTTAGGTGGTTATTCCCCAACCTCTTCTCCTTCATCCTCATCCTCTGTGACCGCGTCCTTGTCTACATCAAACACAAACAAATTATCTTCGTAATCCTCTAAATCCAACTCTTCGCTGTTTATCGTTTCAATAGCGTTAATCACGGGACCGATGAGCACATCAACGTTGCCGTCGCTCGCCGGTCCCCGCCGTCTTCTGTCTTCCCCGGACCAAATATATTAGGCCCCTCAAGACCCCGACGTACTGCCACGTCAAAGTCCTGCCCGCGAACAAACCTGGGACGCTACAAGGCAAGCTCCTCGATGGCGATGATGGACTTGTTGGTGGCCTTGACAAAATGTCTCGGTTACCCTTACGCGTATATCTTGTCTGCATGTCGGAGCTGTGCTCTGACCGTCGGCCGATGCGGGAACTTTAAGTGCCGTCGTTCTTGTCCGTCACTTTCATTTCCGTCTCCGTGGCTGAGTAAGACATCAAGGAGCAGCAGGTAGGGCGAAGAGGACATGATGAAGCTGCCCAGTTGGTACTCGCAAAGAATCTCCCATGCGCAGTGCCGGGCACCAAGCAAACCCAGGGAGGTTCAGGCGGTAGCAGCGGGCGGAGAAATGGCTCGTAAGCAGGGTTCTAGAGTCATTTTAGCAGGCGTGTTCATCGTCGCTATTAGTAATAGCCGTAATAAAGCCATTTGACTTGCTTAAGAAGCTTCTGTTGGTAACGGGCCACAGGGGGTACTATCGAGCCACATCCAGAAGGTGTTTTGCGTGGTGTACAGCCACGCAAAAGTTGGGCCACTATCGGGAGGGCTGGCAGCGATGAGGTTAAGATCGGCGAGGAACGTATTCGCTGAGGGTGGCGACACCTATCATAGGTTTGAGGGGGAGTTAGGCTTCTACCCATCCCCCGTTTTTTTGGGTTTCTAAGCTTCACCTGTCAATATAGGAGTTGGCAGCTCACCCTGCTTAAGATAGATATTTGGTCGGCCGACAACAAATGTTATTAGGAAATTCACTGCTGCGTTTACAAGAAATGCTGCAACGTAGGTCCACTGAACTCTGGCTAGATATGCAAGACAGTAAGGCGCAAACGCAATGAAACCCAAGGCGTCAGATCAGCGACTTTGGGGGGAAGGGAAGAGAGCGAAAAGGGGGCTGGGACTTCGCGAAAAGTGGCATTGAACTGCCGAGCACTGCCTACTCATCTAAACCATGTTTATCGATTTTATCTGATCATTTCCTGAGCAGCACCTGAGTAGCGCCTGAGCAAGGTGACTATGGGGTGGTGCGGGTGACTAGGGGTTGGTGAGGGCAACTTTAGGGTAAAACAACAGCACATTGTTTTACCCTAAAGTTGCCCTCAGCAATTTCCATATCGTGCGTGATCCTGAGCTGGTCCTGAGCTAGGGTGAGCTATCTGGGACCTCTAGATCTACGATCTGCTTAATAATGTACTGCCCCCCCAAGAGTTATACTAGCCTTCACTCAGTCATCTTGCACCCATCATCTCAGAGCATTGGACCTTGTCCGCTCTTACGATCTGTCTTTGCCAGTGTCACCACGGTGTCCTTGGAGCAGGCCGTAACATATACTAGTACATAATGAGATGTCTCAGAATATACTAGTACATAGCTTAGGATAGTACTCGTCCCTCCAAGTCTCGCCCTTACACCTCCTACAAACCCAAGAACACTTCCGTTCAATCCTGGACTTATCAACATACCTCAATAAGACGCTACGATTCAATATAGTACTAAAACCCAAAACGTTAGATATAGCAAATACCGTTATTAAACGGGCTAAAAGGATGGACCTTACAGTGGGCCCCTCCTCAGCGTACCGTGTACCAGCGTTGAGTGCGAGACCCAGCGGTATTCCACTTTGCTTCGTGGGGGTGATATTCGTGGCCTTGTATGCGCTGCAGCGATCGCCGGCTCTATGATCAGTTTCTGTCCAACTTTCAAGACTTACCAGCGACAAGGCTACTGGACATTATAGGCACCCGCGTTTTTCCAACGGAGTCAAGGCGTCGTTCTCCGAGACTATCCGCTATTGTGTTCCTCGAGACACTCACAGACCTAAGATCGTTCTGTGAGACGACGAAGCCCTTACGATGCCATCTTTGCGCCTCTGAGCCTCGCCAACGACACGGAGAATTCCCCATCGTTGGACTACCGCCGCAAAGCACTTGACGTATTTGCCGAATTCGTCCTGCACTGTTGCCGGTCAAACTGTCTCTGGATATCATCTGTTGGCCGTGGGCACCTCTCTCGCCCTCTGGCGCCTTCACAATGGAAGAACTCGACCAGCTTAAGCAAATGAGAAGGTGCTCCTGGCTGCGACCGGCGAATCCCTCCGGTATTCGACAGCTCCCTGAGTCAACTACAGCAGACATCACTGGTGGGGACCGCCCTGCGCCACCGGGATACCGGTCGGCGATCGTCCAGGTGATGCAACTTAACTACGCTACGGAATACTCACCTCCAAACCGCCAAGTGCTAAGTATTAGCCAAAGGTTAGCAGCGTTGACCAACCGCTATCGGCGTTGGCTAACGGCTGTATCAAGCCAACTGTCTAAGCCTTCTATATACCCCCATTAATGGAAGCGGCCGGCTACCAATCCTGCTCAAGGACCCGAGGCTGCCCGTGGAGCCAACGAGCAAAGCCCCTGCAGACGTTGGATGAGGATAAGGCTGTCTTGTTTTTTTATGCCATTACGATTGGAGCTGCACGATTCCTTTTGGCGGATCTTTATATGTTGAAGCGAGCAGTTATGGAGTATGGAGCGGCGTAATAGAACTTCATTGAACACCTAGGTACCGAGGTATAAAGACTGACACAGTCCGATCTTGACCAAAAGTAATACAAGTGCTCTGGAACCTCTTCCCGTACGTCACCCCGCAAGGAATGACTACTAGTAGGTAATCATGGGTCATGAAATCACAGCTGGGGCTCCACGCCCCCAATACACGCCAGTTCGGCCTGCAACTGCTCGAGATACCCTTCCAGCCCGAGCCGGTGGTCCGGCTCGAGCTCTTCCTGGAGCGCCTCCTTGCAACGTAGGACATCCTTTTGGATGTTGTACTTGTCTATCTCGACCTTCGCTTCGTTGATCTGCTCGGCCGTGCCACTGGTACGCTCCAGGCGGCGCAACCGGGCCTTGCACTTTACGATGTTCTCGTCGAGTTGGCCCATCATTTGCGAGTACTTGCTCGGAATCACTGACAGGAGGGCTTCCGGTTAGCTCCAGGGGCCTGTACTGCGGGGACGGGACGCGGCTGGTTGAACTTGTTTGTTTTAGGGCTGAGGAGGACGTACGGTATGTTTTCATAAATGTGTTTTCTTTGGCGAGCATTTCGATCCACCCGTGGATGAAGGATAGCTCCAATTCTTTGGTGGGCCTGGACAGCGTCTGTTGGCGTATAATCTCTAAAGATATCGGCGTAATCGTCTCGGGGATATCCGGACCGTCGTCTGATTCTGGGTCGTCGCTGCCATCGTTATCGTCAAAGTCCTGCTCTAGGGAAGCCGCCCTACCACGGCCTTGAACAACTTGATGACTATCGGACGACTTCTCTGCAGCCACCTCGTCCTCGTCTGCTGCTTCGTGTGGGAGGCTAAACAGGGCGAGGCGTTCGAGATGGTGGCGAAGATGCCTCTGCAATTCCGAGACATCTTCAAACGGTGTTGGACACAAGGGACAGGGTCTGTGCACGGCAAGTGATGGCCCAGCTGCCGCTGAGACGAGCTCGGAGGAGCGCTGCTCGGGCCCTGTATCGGGGTGGGCTTGGTCCAAGTGCTGGATATATTCTTCAGACGTCGGGAACTCGCGTGAGTGATGGTGGCAGTGCCAAACGCGGGCGTGCTGGTTCTCATGGTCGAGCCACTCTTGATGGGAGCCGTACAGGCGGTTGGCGTCGAAGCACTCCTCGTAGGTACACTGGTACGGTTGGAGGTCATAGATGATGTGTAACCTAAGATCATCGTTAGGTCCACATTTACAAGAGAGAAAGGGATCACGCATCTCACCTCCATGCGTCCTTGGTTAGGTATTCTCCGGGGCAGATAACGTGGCAATAGGGACAGGTGAAGAACTTGGGCCGGCTGTCTGCCAGATGTGCGGGTGGAGGCGGCCATTCCAATTTGGTCCCTTTTACGATAAAAGCGGTTGAAACGCGGCTTCGTTGCGAAATGATGGACTGGAGGTCGAAGGTACGAGTAAAAGCTGCATCGTCTTGCCTGGTCGCGCTGGTGGCCAAGGACTGACGTGGTATTGACGAAGCTACCCTCGATACCATCTGCGACTGTGGAACTTCGCGATCCTCTTGAGGTAGCGCATCTTTCACGTCAGGCTTGGTTGTCTGCTTGACGTTTTGGGTTGTTGCGCCACCTTTGATCCTCGCGGCGTGTTCCTTCCAGTAGACAAATTGTTGTTTCCGGCGCGCATTTGCCATTCCTATTCTCCTCACGAGGAAGTTGGCGGGGGATGCATAGTGCTCAAGGTCATCGGCTCTCACGGGAGCGGCCGCAGCTATATCTGGAGAGGGACCAGGTTCGCCCCGGAGTTCCGAAGGCTTGCTTACCGGGGCTGAAAGTTCTTCCGTACCTCCCGACGGCTTGAGAACGTTACTGAGGGTTTGCCGCTGGATATGCGATATGATCATGACTTCCATGTTTTCCCTTTCTTGCACGTGCTGCGCACGCACATCTTGTGGAATGTCCTTGAATAGCTCTCGTGTCGTTCTCTGTGGACGGTTTCGCGGGTTTCTCATCTTGGTTGCTAGGCTGTACAAAGCGTCGATGGCATCGGTGATGCTCTGCTGCCGAAATTCAACTTCGTGGAATGAGCTAGAGCTCGAAGGATGCTCAGAGCGCACTGAGGAAATCTCGCTGGTGTTCGAATCTTGGTGCCCGCTAGTGTTGTGGCTAGAGGACTCGGAGAAGCTATCCTCCTCGCCGTGTTCACGGTCCAGAGGCTGGCGTTCGCCAACCGCGATGGAGCGAAGCTCGTTGAGATGAGCCCGCAGGCCTTGGAGCAAGTCATGTAGGTAGCTTTTCACCACGTTTGCGTCGCGGACCCTGTAATCTAGCGAGGCGTGACCCTGTCGGCCAAGACCTAGACTTTGAGCCCAAAGCGTAAACCTTTCGCCCTCGGTGACAAGGTGCCTCCGGAATGCGGCAGACGACTGGGAAGCTGCTGAGTTCTCAAGCTCGCTGACAGTGTCGAGTATCTGTATCCCAATAGAGTAAAGCGTCTCGTTGGGAACTATCTCTGCTTGCAGTCTCTTGATATTCTCGCTGGCAGCGAAAGCGGCATCAACATGCTGTCCATGTTGGCCAGGGCCGGCACCACTGACATCGGGAGCTACCTGCGGGCGACTGCCTAGCAGTTCAACATCACTTTCGCTGGCCTGGCTCTGCGGCACATCGCCCTCAGCATGCTGATTGAGGGTATTTGGACGACTGCTGCTCAGAGTAAGCACAAATTGATCAACGGAGGACTAGGCGATAACATACCGCTCGCTAGACATCCGCTGTTTAGCTCTCTCATAGAACCGGTGAAACCAACCCGGTCTGGTTCCGACCTCCGCTCCAGTCGCCGACGCTTCCCCGGCTTCATTCTTATATGCCCCTGATGAGAGGAGTGATGTGAGTTTTCGCGGCATAGTTTGTCCCCCGGCCTTTGGCTGTCTCTAGCGGGCCAAAGACGCTTGACCGGTGCAATTTGGGGCTATTTAGCGCGGCAGTCGACCAAATCCGCGAGTTCGACCATAAGGTAAGAGAATTGTGCCCAATTTACAAGATGCTAGGGAGATGAAAGTGTGGGGTCAGAGTCGGGAGCCCCCGGAAGACGTCAGTCAGTCATATGTGAGCCCGCTGGAATGCATCGCATTGGTAGGATGCATATCCCCGCGCGACTGGAGGCTGCCAGGTATCTACCTAGCCCGGGTTTGCCAATCTGCATATGTTGGGCTCCGTGCAACCCCGCTCTTCTTCCTGCCTACGTTGCCCAACCCGTCGGGACCCATTCACCTAGACCTCGAGAAGCAATCGACCGACCAAAGTTGACGCCTGCAACACCTGACTGTTTGCATTAGCCAAAAAAAAAAAAATGTCCGGCTTTGAGATCGCAGGGGTCGTGCTAGGAACGTTGCCGCTCCTAATATCCGCCCTCGAGCACTACCGGAGTGGAAAGAGCACAATGAGCGCTCTGATCCAGTGGCGTGGTCAGCTTGATACGCTGATAAGTCGTCTCAAGACTCAAGATGCGATGTTCTACCTGGACTCATTGGAGCTTTTACGGGCTGCCCGAGTCCCGGAGCTAGCCGGCGGATATAGCCCATCAAAGGAGAAATGCGCCGCCATCCTTTTGTCTTCCAAGACAGGAAAGGAGATGCAGGAGTTCTTAGGACCTTTATATGAGACCCTTCTAGAGATCCTGGAACGATACGAACGTTGTTTGAAGAAGATTGCCGCAAAGATTCGTCATATACAACGGCTTGACAAGGTATGGCGCCAGCTCTCTTCCTGCATTCTCTCCCGCCCGCTGAAGCTCGATCTTCTAACCGCGATGGCGGCCATCCCTACTTAGGCACCGAAAGATGACCTCCAAGCGCTTTTGAGCGCGAATCAGCCGTCTTACGGACGCTTCGCATTCAAAGAAAGGCTATCCTTCACCCTCGAGCGTGGTAGCCTTAAGGGCCTGCTTGGAGAGCTACACGAGGACCAACTCTCCCTCAAGGCCATCACCGAGAGGCTCAAGTCTCACCAGGAGTCCACCGTCCGCAGCCCCTCCAGGAGAGCGACCACAATGGCGCGCCAGATGGCTCAAGTGCGGACCATGGCCGCTTCCCTCTTCTCGGCCCTCTGCCGAGGATGTACCCAGCAGTGCCAGGCTGAGCACAAAGTCATGGCGCAACTCGAGAGCAGAGTGGAGGAGCCTTCGGCGATTAGCGTAGCGTTCAACCTTGTGCTACCGCTCAGGGAGGCCATCCTGCAACAAACTCGAGTAATTGTGCCCGTTGCCGACCGCACCGGTCTGGATCCATACAGCAGCGGGTGAGTCGTCATTCGGAAAGCTGTTCGTCGTCACGCGTGATATTGATCACTGGTAGTACCAACTTAATTAATAGTAAAGGTTTGTCGGCAACGGCCTCATTACGGCCAACCACCATCAAGTTCGACCTGCCAACCACGCCAGATACAGGCCGCGAGGTGGTAAAAAACCTATGCCAACTTGCCGCAAAGACTCAGGAGAAGGGAGAACTACTTCAGCTTGAGCTTGGCGCCGACGGTCTGATGGTGGTTGCTGTGGATCCGGCGACTGCGGAGATGGAGACGCTGTTGGATAGCTTCACAGCTGACACCACATTGGAGGCGCTTCTATCGCACGACCAGAGTAACTGGCTGACACCCAGACGGCGAGTGTTTCTCGCTTTGGAAATTGCGTCGTCAATACTCCAGTTCCAGCGGACCCGCTGGCTTAGCTCGCCGTGGAGCAACCAGACCATCAGGTTCGCCATTACGCACGAGGAACAGCCGGTAGAAAGCGCATTCATCCTACAAGATCTCGGCAACCGTGCAGAAATGGGACCTACGAGCCGTGAGGACCGAGAACCGCAGTTGGCTATACTCGAACTTTCCATCCTTCTCCTGGAAATCTGGCATGGAATGTCGATCGAGACGTGGGCTTTGGGGGCGAAAACCGAAGTTAAGCCCGGGGACATGTATAGCCGAATGGCCGCCGCTATCCGCTGGCAGAAAGAAACTTTTACGGACCTGCCATTGGACTATCTCAATGCCGTCGAGAAGTGTATTAATATCTGTTCCGGGAGGCCGCGATGCTGGGACGACGAGAAATTCCAGCAGGACTATTGTGAGAACATCATCATGCCGCTGTTGCGGATTTGCGAACCTTGGCGTCATTCACTTCGCCTAAGCAAGATGACTTGAGTACAGCGAGAACTACTGATAGTTCGCCGTACCAGTTCGAATAGGCTTTGGAAAGAGTATAGTAGTATTAGTATTGACTAGCAAACTGATGGGTGGCCTAGATTCTGGCGGGCTGGAACGTTACGGGGCCCAATACTGGGCATAGTGTGGAATAGTACATGACATCCTAGTTTAGTCCATACCATAGTACATAGTATCCTAGCCCCAAAACTGGGACAGGATGTAATATACCGGCACATGGTATGGCGTAGTACATAGTATGCCGGGACTTAGAATATACCAGTACATGATATACCATCCTAGAATACACCAGTACATAACATACTAGTACAGTACGTACTAGTATGTAAGATCCTAGCTTAAAGTATTTCCTAGCCCATAGCCAAATACTACCATCGATTACAGCAAGTGCCAGAGTCAGCGCTACAACTTGAATTAGAGGCAAAAAATATTTAACTCGCAGCTACGGATGTGCTTGCCCACCCTCAATCTCTGCACGTAGCCTTACCGCACCCCAACGTCACTTCAATATTAAAGAATGAATCGCCTAAGCGGATAGATGTAGTAAATGTTGGATGAAAAGGGCTCGGAGGTGCTGCAACCTATGATGTTCATATCTTTGTCACTGGGATTCGTCATAGGAATTGCCACTTACGGAAGTAAACGAAAGAGTTGTCTTGGAAAGATAGAAGAGCATCAAACACGAGGAATTCACACTGGTGCACGTCTTCCACAAAACGTGCTGTTGCAGTCTGACGGGTGGTCCCAGTTTTGGGCCACCAGTGTCCCAAAAGTGGGACCTCGCGAAAAGTTGCCATTTGAACTGCAGAGTACAACCTACTCGTCTAAACCACGTTTAGCGATTTCTCTGATCATTTTCTGAGCAGCGCCTGAGTACCGCCCGAGCAAGGTAGCCAGGGCCGGTACCGGTGACGGGGGTTGGTGAGGGCAACTTTAGGGTAAAACAACACCCCAGGCGTACTGCCTTACAGTCTGTTATCTCACCCGGTGTACTAGTAGTTTATATACCAGTATACCCCAGGCCAGTACATTGTATGCTAGTATATTCTAGGTGCTAGTTTATTATGTACCAGCCCATCTTTTGTACTGGCATACTAAATACCGTCCCAATTTTAGTACCAGAATAGTACGTACTATCCCTGGGATCAGACTAAGATGCCACGTGCTATCCCTAAAGATGTGCCAGTATATGTCAGAAACTTGGACACTGCGGGTGACATCGAAAGGAAACTTTAGCCTAGGGGACTGAAAATGAGCCTCTAAGGCTGTACAGCAGCGACGTATGGAATCACCCTAGCTCAGGGAAGAATCAGGGAAAGCTCAGAACAAACCAGTCACATCTCACCCCAGCTCAGGACTACGAACGAAAAAGGAAATTTCGTGTGCCCATATTCGTCGCAGATTACTAGGCTGTAACTCAGAAGAAAATTCTCTTTTTACTATTAGTCGGGCTATAAACTCTAATATTTACACCGTTTCTCTTTCCCGAAAGGCATTCTTGTTCTGTGCGAAGGACTATTATCCTGTATTGAACGCCTCCCAAAAAGCAAACAAGGCCTGAAATATAACAAAATAGGCCTTGATGTGGTGGCATAAGCCATGCGAGGCTGCCTTCAACGTATTCATGTGCGGAAGTGCGGGTGACGGTGGTTCTGGATTGAGTCTGTGAGCTCGTCGTCTGTGGCGACTTGATCTCCACGTCAACAGTTGCGCGGATACCTGATAGGGGTGTTAGTTTCCGAGCAACGCCCTTCACGGCCGCAGTCCGTGTACCATGAGAAACTCTATTCCAGGGACACCACATGTTGCATTATGACGGTACTTCCATTCTTTGCATCACTGGCATTGATTTGTGAGACATGTCACAGCGGAAAGTTACGCTGCCTCTGCAATTCCCCGCCCACCTCACGCCCATGCACCTGCCCCTCTGAGAAGGAGCGTGCACTCGACTACCACGGAAGCTGCGATGTTTCGTCACACCCATCAGCGTCCTACAGCATTTCCCTTTCCATACTTGCGCGGAAAAAATGGATTTGCCTCGCTTTCCGTCGTTTCACGATTCCCCCCCCTTTCCCCCGAATTTTTTGGCGGGCTCTGTTCTCCTGTTGACACCACTTTCACCACTTTCTGCCCGTGGCTGGAACGAAAGCCGTCATGGGAAATTTTGCCGTTCTACTCACGAGTCTCGGCCTTTTGGCCGGGGGCGCCTTGTCGTGGAACGCATCCTGTCCGGACTACTCCTCCTACTCGGCCCAGCGCCATGGGCCGTATTCCACTGGTCGCCGTGCCCTTTCGTACATGCGGCCTGCGCCTGGGTGCCGCACTTTTCCGCACTCGTATATGGTCAACTCGGCCATCGAGAACCTCGCCAAGACCATCGCCGACCCGGATCTCTACCGCTTGTTCGAAAACACCTTCCCAAACACGCTCGACACCGCTATCAAGTGGTACGGGTTTGGCTCCAGGGCGCCGGACGACATCCGTGCCTTCATCATCACCGGCGATATCGATGCCATGTGGCTCCGCGATAGCGCCAACCAACTACTGTCCTACGCTTCGTTATTCAAAAAGACCAAAGGGGACGATCTCATCGACTACCTGTTTCGTGGCGTAATCCACCAGCAAGCAAGATACATCCTCACGGCCCCTTTCTGTAACTCCTTCCAGGCACCGGCGGAGAGCGGCATCCCACCGGCGCACAACTCGGCCGCTGACTTGGACAGTGTCACACCCCCGTACAATTCATCGTTGGTCTTCGAGTGCAAGTGCGAGCTCGATAGCCTGGCTGCCTTCCTGCGGATTAGCAACAGCTACTACGAGGCCACCAGCTGGATTAGTTTCTACGATGATAACGACTGGGTCGCGGCTGCGCAGACAGTGTTCAATGTCGCCAAGGCGATGATGTCGCCCACGTACGACGATAACGGCTTCGTCCTCGACAACTACTACAAGTTCACCCGAGAGACGAGGCGGACTACCGAGACCCAGGCGAACGACGGTGCTGGTAGCCCAGTCGGGAGCGGTATTGGGCTGATCCGGAGTGCGTTCCGACCTAGTGATGACAGCACGCTGTTCCAGTTCAACATTCCTTCCAATATGATGTTTGCCAGCCAACTCAAGACCAGTGCGACTATTATGACAAAGCTCGAGGCAATTGGTGCGGCTCCGGCTGGACTGGCCGGGGAGATGGCAAAGCTCGCTGCGGATCTTCGCGTTGCAATCGAGCGTCAAGGGATCGTGTATGTCAGCACCGACAACGGGGCGGATGGGGCTGAGTTGATATACGCGTACGAGATCGATGGATATGGGTCTGTAGCAGTCATGGACGACGCCAACATCCCTTCGCTGCTTTCTGCCCCGCTGTACGGGTATCTTGATAAAGCCGACCCGATCTACCAGCGCACGAGGGCCAGGATCCTCAGTCAAAATGAGAAGAACGGGAATCCGTACTTCATGCGAGGCCCGGTGATCAACGCTGTAGGTAGCCCACATACCGGTCCGGGCATGGCTTGGCCGATGGCAAGCATTGTGAGAATTATGACAACCGACGACGACGACGAGATTATCGAGACGTTGAGCGAGCTTTTGAACAGCACCGATGGCTTGGGTTTGATACACGAGAGCATTGACACGTTCAATCAGAGCCATTGGACGCGACAGTGGTAAGTTTTGTCTATCGTTGCCCTGCTCGGGTTACTAACGAGTTGGTAGGTTCTCCTGGGCGAACGGTCTGTTTGGCGAGATGATTCTGGATCTTAACGAGAGGAAGCCATACATTCTGGAGAAGAGTTTCCAGTGATACAGTGGTGTAGCTTGTCCGATTTGATATGGGGCTTCTGTGGTGTTTCCCCTTGGGGGCGATTTTTTTTCATGTGCCTTATTCTGCCTTCACTGCAGCAATTTTGACGATCTCTATCAGTTGCTTTGTGGCGGGTTTCGTCCATGTCGGCAGACTTGAGAAAGAACTCATGGGAATGGATTAGGTGAGCAGAGAAGGATGTATGGAGAATGTACCTATTATGAACGTGAAGGAAGGGTTTTGACCTTCTCAACAGACCGCAATGAATGTTATCAGTGAGTCAATGAACTCTGGTTGCTCAAAATTTGCTGTAATTTTATATTGATACATTACCAAGACCGTCTCCTCGGACTCTTTACCAAAGGAAATCCATCGCCTGATTCTCAACTCCTTAGCACTTTCTCGACTGCACTCGGCTCACACGGCAGGAATGATGGACAACCTCATTCGAAAAGATGTCCAAGGGGATCGTTTCTTGTATCCAGAGCCTTCGCAGGTACCGTCCCTGAGCACAACCGCCCCGCCCTCAAAGGGCCGACTTGGAAGCCATGGAAACAAGCGAATCAGCTTCGAGCACTCGGGGAAGTTATGGGTAACACAACATGCCATTTCGTCAAGGCCAGTCCAATTCTAGGATAGTGTTATGTTCAGATCTGCGTTCCAGGCCCATTGCTGCCTAACCCATTTCCGCGACACTGCGGACTTCGACTGCACGAGCAAAATCAACATCAAACGCAGTCTCTTCCCAACCACAACCACATAATTATCTGGGCTATCATTTATCATTAATAATAGGCGCTTGCTATTCAGCTCCTACTTCATCATGCGACAGCGCTTCGAAAGAATGAAGGAGGCTGCTCGAGGCCGTATTCGGGGTCGTGTGCGAGATGGGGTACCTCCCGCGCAATCCTACACAGCCGGTCTAAATGACGAAGAAAATCAAGAGGCACAGATGTTCGAAAGAAACTTCGCAGCTGAGCTTATTCGACGGAAGTACCCCACAGCACTCCAATACTTGCAGGAACGCCTGGCCATCACGATGGCGCAACGACGGCAGCGTCTCCTCTCCACCAAGCGGGGTTCTTCACATGTAACTCTACTAAAGAAGAAGAAAATCAACAAGCAAAGCCCCGAGCCCGTTCTTAACATGAACACCGAAGCCCCGACTTTCCTGCGACATCAATCTCGCTGGACGGGTGCCAGTCGGATGACGTTTGAGTCTGGCGGCGACACTGGATGGTCCTCACTTGGAAGAGATATGATAGCATTTCCAGAAAGCCCAGACGCCAGTCGCGCAGCCCAGGTTCTAACGGGCGCAAGTTTCCGCAGAAATTCCGGAAATTTTGCCCGCCAAACGGACCCAAATATGTTGACGGATTTGAATTCGGCATACCCTCCGCTGCCTACATCCCCGGAGGGAGAGCAGTTGCGTTGTCCTTACTGCGACAAAGGCAAGAGTCTTTTGGATGTCTGGGCTGGCGGCGAGCCATCGTGGCGGTGTGTTTCCTCGGCATCTCTCTCATTTAGGTTCTCAACTGACTGGTGGTTTCCCTCTCTTTCTTCCAGCGCACACCTCGAAGGTGACACTAGGCCATTCATCTGCCTTCTCCGTGATTGCCCAACACCAAATCAAACCTACGTTGGGAGCGAATGGTCCACGCACACGATCGAGGAATCTGGGGCTGGCAAGATAGAGGAGGTCTTTCCAGCCTGTCCTTTTTGTGGTGATAGGCCGAGTTCCGACCTTTTGATGCAACACTTATCCGCACATTTTACGTTTCTAGCTCTTAAGTGTCTGCCGTGGTTGGATGGCGCGAGTGGGGATGGGGCTGAAGATGATACATGTTCTAATACCATTGGCTCAGACACCTCGGATTGGCTTATCACGAGGTTGGACGATCTGCCGGACCTGGGCAATCAAGATGAAGAACCCACCCCAGTGCAAGAAGGTCAGGAAGGAGACGATGAGATGTGGCCAGGGACTGACGCTGGAGGGTCTGCCTGGCGTGAGGAGTGGGGTATGATTTTAGCGAGGTTGAGTTTGGAGAGAGGATGGGCCGAAGAGCCTCCGTCAAACTTCCTATTGTTCCTTCGGTAAGGTACCTGTACGTACAGCATACCTAGTCCACATCACTGTTCGCTCTGATATCTATGGCTCTGAGGCGCCCATTGACTTCCCCAACTCCCACTTATCATCCAGCAGTCCGTCATCATCAGCCAGGCGTCGCCTGTCGGTAACGACCTGGAATACTACATATCCGGCTAGAGTGACAAGGGTAACAGGAATGGTAACTGCCCAGTAAAGCCAGAATGTGTCTCTCACATCGGGCAGCCGAGCATCAACTGTGAAGTCAAATATGGGCATTGCGAAGAAGGCATGAGGGTCTCAAGTTAGCCAAGACGCGCAACATAGGCCGGAAGTGAGAGCGGCTACATACAGCCAGGAAAGTTCCCGGAAGGAACACCATAGTGAGTAATGCTATTCCCTTCATAGCAGAACTGTCCCGTTTTGACGCCTGTGCGGTCACACCTGACTGAAGAGCCACATATCCCTGAATACGGGCATCGCGTTGTGCCATGTAGTTGTAAACCTTGTTTCGTGTTGATTAGTAAGATATGACCATGGCATTGAAGAGTATACAGGTACGGGCTCACTGCCGATTGCTGGGCCTCGCCCCGTTTGATGATATACTGAAGCCAGCTGACGGTAACACGGGTTCTCTGGGACAGAGAACGCACTTTTTCCAGGACCAAGCGCCCGGTTTGGAGGACGAAGCCATTCTTCTCACGGTGTGCCTCTTGATCCATGTCCTGCAGTATGCTGTGCATCTCTTCGAGAACCAGCTGCAGTCCATTGGCATGGTCTTCCATCGTTGCTGCAATTTGCATGACTGCGAGCGCGTCAACAGCCAGCTTCCCCCAGTCGGTGGTCGTCCCGTTCACCGGGCGGAGCGGGGCATGGAGTGCTGGAGCACCGGTCTGTCCACTGCGTGTTTCGACATCCAGAAGAAAGCGCCATATATATTCTCCTTGCTCCTTGATTGCATCAAATCTCATCTCGGCAAGGATCGTGGGTAGTAGCAGAGGATGTCTGGCCAGAGGAGAGAGAGTTTTGACCCGATTCGCAATTTCTTCCTGCTGGGTGCTGGTACAGCCGTGAAGAAAGGCATTTACTGTCCCCGTAACGGGTTGGTATCCTATGGAGACCGAGATGTCGAACTCCAAGATACCACGCGAAGCAAGGCGCATTGCCACACCCAGATTGTTCTTTTCTTGGTTCGTTCTTCCCATGCTGTACCTCTGGAACTGCGACATGTTGAATTTGAGCATTCTTGGAGTTTCGTCGGGCAGCCGCAGCCTGCCAAGCATTTCCACGAAGGAGGAACGAGAAATTGGCAGAGCATCACTTGCGTAGCAGTCCAAGTGTGGAAATGTCGAGCTATTTCCTTTTCTTCTCGAACCCCGCACCAAGCCTAAGCTTCACGAGCCATATCAGACTGAGTTAACAGGGGCTCGGCCCGGTTTGCCTTCTCTTCTTGCGACTCACAAGAATTTCGAAACCCCGAAATCCCTCGGAGCGGGCGTGGCACCGTGGCTACCAGTCGAGAGTGAGGGCATCTCGTTGAGCCAGCCGTCCAGATCTGTCTCGGGAACGAGCTTCTGTTTCATTATACCACTCTACGTCCGGGCTGTCAGCCAAATTGTTCACGACGACACCCAGTCATGCACTAACCTCGTGATAATACTCGATCACTTCGTATCGACGTGACATTCCAGGAGGCGGGGGCAGATATTTGATTAAGTCGAGGTATTCTTCCCGTCTATAACTAAACAATATCTGTCTCTCCATACTGATGCTATGAGACTGGTCGCACGGCGCCCTTTTTGATTCGAATTTTCAGTGTATATCGTGGGTGCATGTACCATTGCGGTGAACGAACGAATGCGAGGTCAACGATGAGGGGTTCTGGACCACCAATTTTGCTTGGTTGCCTGAGGCAGTAAGCAGCTGCACCCCATATCGGCCTGAATAGTAGTTGCCCATATGCGCAGAAAGTTTTGAGTTGTAGACCTCTTCATCTCAGGAATTTAGAAAGATGGAAGATTTGGCGTCGTCAGAGACAGATGGATCCAAGCAGGGGACTAACCCTAACCCTTTTCGATGACGAATGTCGGCGGCTGTGCCACATTCAGGGGTAATCGATAAAAGGAGCCCCGCACCCAGCTCCAGCCAAGACCTCTCCTGTCAGCTCCACCACCCCGCGGCACCGTGAAAGCTTAATTCGCTACTCACATCAACAATCCCACTCAGACGCATCAAATATGTCAGGTCAAGGATATTACAGCGGCGGCGGCGGCCAGCAGCAGGGCGGCAGCTTTGGCTACAGCAATTCGGGACAGCAGGCCTACAATCCGCAGCAGGGCCCGCCCCCCCAAAACTACCACGATCAGCAGGTAAGCACAATGACGTTGCGCGCTAAGACTTCCTGTTGTTGACCCGTGTACCACGTAACAGCAAGGAGGCTACCAACAGGGACCGCCTCCCCAACAGGGGAATTACTACTCCTCGCCCCCGCCCCAGGGGAGCTATCCGCCGTCCCAGGAGCAGCACTACCCGCCGCCGCAACAGCAGCAGCAATACGGCGGCGGCGGTGGCGCGCAGTACCCGCCGAACCCGCAATACGGCGGGCAGCACGGCGGTGGACAGTACCCGCCCCACCAGGGACAGGGACAGGGACAGGGCCAGTATAACCAGCCGCCCCAGCAGCAATACCATCAGCAACAGCAGCAGCCGCCGTACCAGCAGCATCAGCAGCAGCAACCGCAGTACCAGCAGCATCAGCACCAGCAGTATCAACAACAGCAGGGCCATGACGCGGGCCGTGGCCCCGCAGGCACGCTGCTAGGTGGGGCGGCCGGCGCTCTCCTGGGGCATGGCGCTGGAGGCGGCAGCCACGGAGGCAGCGGAGGCATCGGGGGCGGCGCCCTCGCATCAGTTATTGGTGGGGCCTTGAATGGGAAGTATGTAACCCCTTCACCCACCCCCCTGGTTGCAGTTCCTGATGTATGTGACGCTGACGGTTGGTTGTCCGCGCAGGCTCGGGAAGGAGAAGAAGGAGAAGAAAGACAAGAAGGATAAAAAGGATAAGAAGGACAAGAAGGACAAGAAGCATAAAAAGAAGGACTCGGGGTCTAGCGGGAGTTCTGACTCGGATAGCGATTCGGATTAGAAAGAGAGGGAGAAAGTTGTGTGGGGGAAGGGGATGAAGTCTGGTTTCGCTTGTAAAAGTTGCGCTGTCTGGTTTGCCTTATCGAGTCATTTGCTTACTTGCTGTGCTGAACGCGTTGTTTCCAGGTGCTTTCAGCTAAGTGTTCTGTGGGTTTTGATGTCCATCTTGAGGCTGCTCTTCATTCTCGTGATCCGATGCAATCTTGGCTCTTGGCAGTGGGCTCCCGGAGGAGGCCAGAGGATACATCACTTCACCCAAGGCGTCAAAACACGAACAGCAGAAGTCAATGGGATTAAAAAGTGATCGAAAGGCCTAATATTCTCAAAGCCCAAGCAGAGCCACCATCGCCATATTTGGTAACTGCTAAATCCTAATCCCAATAACCCATGACAGCAGAAAAAGAGTAAAAATATCCGGAGACAGAGAACATAGTGGTATCAAAACATAAACCACAGCGCCCAGCGCTGCAGACAACACCCATCCCCATCTCACGGATCCGAAAACGGTCCCGCCCTCGTCGCAAAGTTCGGCGTCCTCCCCTCCGCCAGCGCCTTCAAAGCCGCATCATCCAGCGGCAAGAGCCTCCCCCCAGTGCTCTTCCGCGACCCAAGCTTAGACATCTCCCTCCGGATGCCGTGGTTAACAGCGTTCAGCACCGTGTCGACAAGCTTCTTGGGTTTGTACTTCGGCTCAGTGCCGGCCTGGTACACACCCGTCTTGACCAGGATGCTGTACCACTCGGTGTGCTCGCTGCGCTCATTCATGGCGTTGGTGCCGCGGATGTCGGACTCGGGCGTGTCACCAACGAAATACACTGTGGCAGGGGGTTCACTCTCGGCCAGCCCGTGCTGTGCGGCGCGCCATTGTTGGAGGAGACGGGTGGCGAACTCAAAGGTTGAAACTTGGGGCTTACCGAAGGCGTGGGTGCGCAGCTTGCGCCCGCCTGAGGTGTCTTCAAACACGGTCTCGACCATGCGTCGCAAAGCGCCCATGCCCAGGCGAGCATGTTCGTGGCTAGATGACCAGAGCACGTCGTTGTGGCTGAAGTAGATGGGTGGACCCTCGTTGAAGGTCTCGGAGCGTGTCTCGAGGCGTCCGCCCTTGCTCTGTGCGATGTCCAGCATGATCTGCAAGTCTGACGCCCAGTCGCGGCTGTCGGCAAAGACGAAGACAGCCTCAACGACGATATCATTCAGGCAACCGCCGTCGGCGAGCAGATCACGCGAGTTTTCATGCTCGGACTTCGTCAGTTGCCGGAATGGCGCGGTGGCAGCGTTGGCCTTCAGGATGTCACCAGGCGTAATGACGTCGCGGAAGCCATAGCCCTCTGCGACCTCACGGCATTTTTCACCCTCGCCGCCGACGACAAGGACAGTGCCGTAGCGGTTGGCGAATTCGCGCATTGGTGTGTGCCCGCAGATGAACTGACCCGGAGACACGTCGATTTCGAGCTGCCGCGACAGGTCGAGGCAGCGCTCTGTCTCAAATTTGCCGCCACCGTTTGTGAGGAATATGTATGGCCTGGAACTGGTTAGCGCGCCCCACGAGCAAACACGAGGGTCTTGGTAGACATACACCTGAATCCCAAACTCGTTCTCTCCGTTGAGCACCTTCATCGCTTCGATGGCCTCCGGGATGGGACGGCCTCCACGGATGAGCACGCCATCAATATCGAAAGCGAAGGCGAAGTTATCCGCAACGTTGGGCTCCCCGCTGGGACTAACAGGGTTGACGGGTGTGCTCAGGGGAGACGCAAGGCTCAGTGGCGTGCCGAAAAGAGACTCTACGGAAGACACCGGACCCTCGCTATCAGTGGACGAAAGCGCAGGAGACGACGATGCAGAGCTGTTCTCCTCGCCCAAGTCCGCATCCTCGAAGGTAAGGTGTCCCAGCTTGTGCCGAGCTGCTTCGAAAGCCTCGGCGAAGCTGCTGCTCGACGCCTGCCGGGAGCTCATACCCGGCCTCGTTGGGGTGACCGACATAGTGTATGGTGTACAGGGTAATGGCGAAGGAGTGTTTGTAGTGTGCTCAACGTCCTCGGACCAAACACGAAGGCGGCGATGGTGAGGATGTCTAACAAGGGGCACCAGTGAACGATGGAGAAGGAGAGTAGGCTTGTGAGGCTAGAGACATGAAAACACACCGTCCATGGCGGTCGACTCATTTATATGTTTGCGGTGGTGTGTCCTCTCCAACAACCACTCAGCTTACCGCCACAGACGTCGTGGCGTCCTGCCGGACGACATCCGTCCCATCGTTGCCAGAAGGAGGATGATCCTCAGGGTCCCGGTGGATCTGGTGGATACGTGACATGGGGGAACGAACAACGGAGGCGAGGGAAGCCTCGGATGATGATCGCGGATGACGGTTCTGGGATTATTCGAGCCACACCCGGGCAGTGTCCGTTGTCGGGTTAGCGACACAACAAGTGCTCCAATTCTCCCACTCGGCCATTGCAAAACGCAAGAACAGAGTCAAATATCGACGCCCATCCAAGACGCGTAAGTTCCCGGCTGGGCGATCACCTCAGTAAACCCAAAGCCGCCGCAACTGGCGCAGGACCAGAGTGAACGCCCGACTTATGTAATACTGAGTGACTCGAGCGTCAGATATCAGCGCAGAGAGTGGGACGTAGGCTCAAGGCGAACTCTAAAGCGGGAGGTCCATAGAGAATGAAGATCTCTACAAGGCGGCAAATGCAGTTCCTGGGCTGCCAATCACCTCAACCCAAGACGATGTGCTGTAACCCATCCTCGAGCTTTCTTTTCTTGGCATGTTTGAATTGGAATTTCCCCTGACAATCCTGTCGTTGCAAGACTTTGATACCGCATGCGCGTCGGCAGATGCTCGGGTTGTGTTGACCGCCAGTTATCCGCCGTAGAAGGCGCCGATCCCGATGACGTCAAAACGGAACCCTCCTGAAAGGGATGCATGCCGGACCGACCGCGCCAAGGTTCGGAGTTTCCGAGAGCCCTTAGATTCGGCCGATTACCCACACCGCTCAGCCGGAAACCCTGAACGGGGAGGGGCCGCTGAGGGGCCGTCGAGGATCCTGAAAATCCCGGTGGCTGCCGACGGGACGGCCATCCACGCACGCCACGACCAACCAGGCCCAATGAAGGATATGTTTGAGAGCGGGCAGCTTGCCTCGGTGCCTGGTTGCATCGATTGAAGGTGCGTTTAAGTCCGCTCCCGACCTTCAGACCTGTCATGCATACGAGGAAGCGTGGCGGCCATTCTGTACAGCTAATTTCCAAGCAAGATAAGTGTCCGACTGCGACAACCGAATAACATGCGTGGGAAGCCAAGACAATCCCAAAGACATCGGGATGCCGCGAAGAAAAACAGCAGTAAGGCATGAACGTTGGTGTGAAGCAATGGAACAGGCAAACCCGACATAGAAGCTGGGGGATGAAATCGCGTCATTCCACATACCCACCCCTTGCCAGCAACATGCGGTTTGGTCCAGCACAAGGACTGAATGGTTCATTCTCGCCCGGCTGTAGCCTACGCTGTCATAGCCAGCTCAAAGCTAGTAATACCAACTCGAGCCGGCACTCCTAAGCTAACCGCACTTGCGGCATCCGTTGCTGTATTACTAAACCCAAAGCCCGAAAGAAGCGGTTAACAAACAATGACTTCATCTCAGTAGCGTGTAGTCACCCAGGGTCTCAATGTGGAGAGGAGCTTTCTGAGAATACACCAAGAAGCCGGATCTGCTGAGAGTGAAGCACCGTCTAGCCGTTGACTGCTTCGTTGTACGCCGTTCATAGAACACGAGGACGGTCTTTCGAATCGTAGCATAGTGCCTCCGCCCACTTAAGAGGACGGTCACCTCCTCTTCTGTATCCGCCCAAACACGAGGCTACCCCATTGGGAAGAGCCCACCCAGCCGGTCTCCTGTACCGCACGTTGCCTGTTGTCCCGGTCCGCCATGGCGTCCTCGACAGCCACATCCAAGAACTGCGGTATCTCTGCATGATCTATCCTCAGCCAGCCCCTCCGATCCGCAATGACAGCGACGTGGCCGCCGCCAGGTGTACCACCCGCCGGGTTTAGCCCGCCTCCAATCACCACGGCGCCCCACCACTCGCGGTCCCGGCTACAGTGTGGTGCGTAGAGCATGTACTCCTCCATATGAGCGATAGCGTTCGCAACGTATTCAGCGTCGCCAGCGGCCAGGCGTAGGATGTGGACGTGGTCGAGGTCGGCGCGGCGGAGCGCGGTCGTAAAGGCAGCTTCCCCTTCTTGGATAACCGGCGGTGTTGCGATAAGACGCAGTAGATCAAAGCGCCCTTCAAAGTCAACGACTGAGACAGCTTTGCTGTGCGGTGCGCTGATCAAGGTCGCAATCAAGATGTAGAGTAGCTCGTGGTATCGACCGCCAATAACCAGCGGGGCGGACTGCGTCACGCGCAAATGCCGCTGGACGATGCCATCGAGACGGGGGACGGGGAATTCCCGGAGCCGACCTGCAGAGAGGGCAGACGTAAATGCCGAGCCATCTTCGGTGTCGTCGACGCGGTCGTGGTTGGTGGTCGCGGTTGCTGTCGCGAAGCCCGTGCGGAGAGAGGCGAGGATCTAAAATGGGGATTGACGATTTGATAAGCATGGATTCCCGACCTTCCAAGATCTCGGCCCCCAACCAGCAACGGCTCTCGTCGACAGAGGGATTCCTGAGAACGCGGCACCCCGTTGAACAGCAATGCACAAAGGGTAGCAGCACATACCTCCTCCAAGCTCGTCTCGTCAATCTCGCCCAGCACCCGAGCTCCCACACTCGCCGCGGCGCTTTCCACCGACTGCATCCTCGACCATCACCCCACCCCGCGATGTCGCCACCCTGCCAGAGCTTCCCCTTCACAAAGCTGCCCGTGGCGATACAGGCGGATGCGAACGGGAAGCGTCGGAAGACGGTAGATGGGCACAGAATCGACCTGCGGAATTGCGAGTTGCTGGAGTTGACGCAGTACGAATGTCTCGTTCTCCGACCCGAGATCCGCAATAGCCCGGTGCAGTGCTGGCCGATCCAGCGATTGTTTCGCCAGTAAGTTTAAAGGAACAGGCAGACTTGATTATACCGGGTCGTCGCTGAGGCGATAGTGGGTTATGTGTGATGCTGATTCGGCGGGGTTGCAGATGCCAGGACAGAAATGGCAAATTTATGGTTGAGACGACGGCGTGGGAGGGAGTCACGGCATCGGAGACAGCACCCACCCAACCTCCGGCACAAGCATCTCCGCTATCATGGGAGAGCCTCGCCCGAGAAGAAGGAAAATTACAGGGTCTTGGAAAGCCGAATTCCGCAGAAAGAAATCCAAAATCTTCATGAACAGTATTATGCTTCCAGTTTCGTGATCGCATCCCACCATCGCCGAACAACCCCCATCCCCAACTGTGACCAGGGGCTGTCGGTTCCCATTCTTAGAAAGCTATGGGCAGTCAACCACGCATTCCCTTGCCTCCAATCCCTTGCCTCCCTTCCGCAGCACCCTTCACGCTGCAGCGCACGACTCAACGAACAACAGTGGCTTCTGTGACTCGATTCCCGGTGCTGTCTATCGTATGATACAAGCTGTCCCCCAACGCTCTAGACACCGCCCCTATGTACGTTGTTCTTCGTCATTCTCTCCTTCCTATCCCAAACTTAACCCAGCTTCGCGGCGCGGTCGGCCTCCAGCTTCTTGTAGAAGTTATCCCGACCGTTGGTGCGGGGGACGTGATAGCCGTACCTATCGAGGGGTTAGACCTTTCGGGTTCCGTGATTCGCGCTGTTCGGAGTCGGGCGATCGCGGGTCATACCAGAAGGCGTTGCCAAAGACGAATCCAAGACCTGTCCTCGGGCGATTAGCATGTGTGTGCCGGAGCGCGTTTCCAGACAGCAGGGCTGCTGCTGCCTGCCAACAGCGCAATTGAGAGCAAGTGTGACTTACCCAGGGCGATACCGAGATCCATAATGAGGCCCCGGCGGAGCATCTAGCTCAAGGTCAGCTCTGGTCCCGTTCGAGTTTCATCGTTGGGGTCCCGGGGCGCCAGCATTGGCAGCCATTGGGCCCTCCAATCGCGGGCGGGAGCACATACGCCAGTAATCGGTGCGACGGCCATTTCGTTGGTTGTGTTTTGCAGCGCTCGAGACGAGTGTGGGGTGGAGAGGGTGGCTTCGTGGTGGGAGGGTGCGCGGTTTGACGATGCTCAAATTGAAGCTTGGAGCAATGACCTGATGTTCTTCGGCAGCTAGCTGCACGTGACTCAAGATGGGGTTGCGGCCCGCGAGTCTTGGCGATTATGTCATCCGAGGTTCCCCCAGACCGCATCATCACGGCCCCATCAACAGCGCTGTAACTCCATCCAACTAACAGCCTCGCACAGTGAAGCAGATTGGTAAAGTCATTCATGAGCGAGGAGATTATTTGTGTCTAACGAGCGGCGATTGACCCATCGGCGCTTCCATCTATGCTACACCCTTTACCCACAAGCACTGGATCTGCGATGAAAATTACACCACACAACCGAGTCCTGACGACATTCCAGTGTCCGGATCACCCGGACATACTTCACGTTGCCTTCTTCGGCGGCTCCACGCCCAACACCAGCTCCAAATCCGGATCACACCTCTTCATCCCCCTCAAGTACGCCTCCCTCTTTCCTATCCTCTGCAGGTACGCCAAAATGGCATCATACCCCTCCAAGCTGTAAGCATAAAAGTACCGCATCGTCGTCAGCGAGAACACCACCATGATATCCGCCGCCGTGAACTGGCTCCCAGCCATCCACTCATTCTCGCCCAGCCTCTTATCCAGCATGTCCAGCGACCGCTTGAACCGATCCTGCATAGCCTTGGCTAGCGGGTGGTTCGCATCTAGTCCCGCGGCTTGCATGATCAGCGGCCTGCCCAGGGTTGGCTGGAAGCTGCCGTTGACCCAGTGGAACCAGTACAGGAAGTCTGGGTAGGACGGCTCATCGGGGCGGAGAAACAGACGGCCTCCGCCGTGCTTGTGGCAGATGTATTCGATGCATGCGCTGGACTCGGCGAGGGTTAGGTCCGTTGCTGAGTCGTGGATGACGGGGGCGGTGCCCGCGGGGTGCAACGCCTTGTATTCTGCGGGTGCGAAATAGGGGGAGCGTTTGTAGGTCTTGAGCTCGTATGGGACGCCGAGCTCCTCGCAGAGCCAGGGGATGCGCTCTGATTGGGAGGTGTGGAGGTGGTGGATTGTCAATGTCATTGTGCTGGTCCTGAGTGGGTGAGTTGTGGTACTAGTAAGTCATGGTCAATTGTGAGTATTGGGCTGTTGTGGTTTGTAGCCGCACAAAGAGTTCACAAGGAGAAATCAGGGAGCTCTGGTGCCCTGTCTCAAGGGAGCGAGGCACATCTTTAACCATCGCCATGTCCGGATTGTTTTCGTCGACGTTCCGATACACCCCATGAATCGCGATCCTTTAGTGAGACCGTATGGATTGCTAGCGTCCATCCTACTCCGTAGTGGCACTCTGTGAGTCATGATTGGTTGTTATATCCGAATACACCGGTATCTCCGTGAGAACTTCAACCCCGCCCCCGAAGCGGCCGGGCAGACAGCATAGGCCACAGTCAATGTCGAAGGAATACGGATGTACAGAAGCAAGAGGGATGGAGGACCTGTCAGACTGGAGCGAACTACAATACAGGTAACTAACATAGCAACAAACACTTATCACTGGGAAGCATCAGCAAAACGAACTACAACACCATGACCATTGTGATGTGCGGTGGTGAGGATGATGTCTTCTGGCGGGATGACTCGGATCAGCAAAAAGTTGGGCTCGAGGGGGGGGTTATAGTCCTGGGAATTGTGTAGAAGCACGACGGGCCCCTGCCCCTTTCAGCTTAAACTTGTTTGTGAGTGGGCTAGACCTGCCAATGCAATCACCGTGAACGTGACGGCCGCGTTCAGTTTTTGGAGTTCAAGTTTATCGGTTACGGTAACTCGAACTCGCACTGCAGTTCGAGCTCAAGTTTGCCAGGAGCATTTAAGCGTCGTGATCGATGGCCCTAGGCCCGCAGACGAGTCGACCCAGTTCTTTCCTGCGGCGAATGCCAGTAGATTTGGAAACTTGAAGTTTCGAGCCGAGGAACTTCCTCACTGACAACAAACATTCTATGGGATGGAAGCTATCTAGTGGCACTGCATAACTAGCACCTAACCTGCCGTGACCACAACAGAGGAAATTCAGAACTTGAATCCAAAACTTCTAGAACGAGCATCCGTGCCAAAACCCTGTTTGTAGATGTACAACTCTGATGATGCCAATCCAAAATGCTAACTGGCACCAGGACATCAAACCAGCGTGAATTCCCTTTTCTGCGCGAACGCGAGAAGCCTCTCAAGCTCAAAAGAGTCATCAAAGCCCGAGCCCGCGAAGAAGCCTATCCGCTCATAGAGACTCCCCCCCTCCGAGATGCTTCTCAGGACAAGACCACTTACGTAGTTAAGCTCCCTATTGTTCTCGGGGTGCTCCGGGTCCACATCCATAACAGTGCCCTGGCTAAACAGCAGACACGCAACTGGCCCATCGTCTGGAACAAAGTGTTTGCCGGGGGTCCCAATCGCGTAGTCTGGGACGAATGTTGAAAATCTGCCATCGATTTCAAGACCGTGGCTGCTCTCGGGGTTAGTTTCGGCGATAGCCTTTCCTTCTGTTGTGAGAACGTGACGCCACTTTTCCCCGTGCAGTGCTCTGCCCACAACGAGGAGGCCTTCGAGTCGCAACACTGCCTGGGACACGTCGCCCATGATATCACGGCCTTTGTAGGAAACATGGATATCTAAAATCTTGGGTTGCATCTCCTCATCGGGATAGCCAAACTCAATGCTGCCGGTCACAGAAGCCCAAGACCATGTTGGCATTGTGATGCTAGGGCGAGGGGAAACAGTTGAGTTTGTTGATTGCCAAAACAGGGTCTTTGGCAACTCCTTACTCCAGAGTCCGCAGAGATACTGCCCGCGAGCCTGTGAATCTGAGTGAACCGTTGCGATACCTGCGAGTGCTGGCAGTCGATCGGTGATTTGTGTGAATACCCGCTCGGAATACTGCTCCACGATGCCCGTCCACTCCCACGATCTAGTCTCGTTGAATGCCGACGGGCCATGTCGACTCCCTTTGCCAAACTCGTAGAACGAACACTCGCAGGCGGTGGTCTCGCTGCAGATCCAGACCAGCTCGTGCTCCGTGAAGTGAAGCGTTCGGCGAGAAAGCCACTGTTCCTGGTAGACCCAACCCCGTCCAAGGAGCGGCCAAAGGGTTTTCGCAGGGGGTGCTGTGACATTGCCGCCGCTGTCATTGCCGGTGCTGAACAACTGGGGGACAGAGTCTGAGTTTTCGTTATCCCACTGGATCTCCGGCGTACTGTTCTTCCAATGGAAGTGAGGCGTGCTGCGTCGAATCATTAAGGGGGACCTGCCGCCAACGCCGGGGATATCCGCGTCGATGAATTCGTCGCCCTTGCGACTGCTGAACAGAGACTGCCCGCTTCCGTGGCACCAAGTAGCGGCTATTGTGACCTCGGCGTTAGAGTAGACATTCGCCATCATTGCGGCTTCTGTCTGCCAGTCATCGCTTGAGTCTTGCAAAATGCAAAGGCTGTCGATCCAAACGTAGGCGAGCCCAAGCCCTCGAAGAGCAGTAACCACATCCTGCATCAGCCACGGCAGGTCTGAGATTGGGATTCCGTCACGCTTTCTTTCCTCGAGGTTAGTTGTTTTCAAGATCACGGCCTGGGTCTCCGCGCTCCAGTGATGACTGAGTGCAGCGTATGTCAGAGGGCTAGCCAGTCTCTCGCAAAGTTCTATCCTGGTTGCGTCTTGTCCCCCAATGTGAAGAAGACGCGTGGGGACGAATCTATCATCCCCCTTGCGGCATCCCGGGTGTTTCTCTCGGCATTTTTCAAGCCATTTTGCTGCCTGGGCGAGCGGTCCGGAATCCCCTGTGCCGCCAACGAGTCTGGCCTAAACAATATCAGTCACTAAACACAGGAGAGACACGAACAGGAGATAGCACATACCCCTCGGCAGATTGACGGATGTGCCGCCGATATCCCCTCCACAATCAAGCCATCAAAATCCTCCGGGGACACACATATATCGAGCTCGATGACATCCCCCGGATCATCGCTTACCTGGCAGTTTACCTGGGGCTGCGCGCTATTCCATCCCCGAGAAGGAGACCACTCGATGGCGTTACACTGGATGCCCGTGCGCTCGAAGAATCCAATGATGGCCGCGCACCTCGCACAGCCACGGTGTGCCGACCGGACAAACTTGCTGAACGGCGTGGTGTGCGTGTCGGACGTCCAGAAGAGGCGCTCCCATTTGACGTGGATGTCGAAGCTCGCCGGTTTGGCGGTAGCGTCGAGCTCGAAAAGACAGGCGCCGCACCGGCGTGGTAAGCCGTCGGCCCATTTGGCCGTTTGGACAACTTTGTTCAAGATGTTCATCTTGTCGGGTTGGTCCCCTGAGTGAGCCGTAAAGTGAGGGGCTCGCGTGCTCGTTTTCTCGATAGAATGAATACCCTTGGCCAAGCCGACGTTGTACCGAGGGACAGCGACATTGTTTACGGGGCTCTGAATCCACTAGGACGCATTCGTTACTAATCGCCCTCGGTGGTCCTTTGAAGCGGTGAAGCGGCGAGGGGTTACAAATCCAAAATCTTCAACATGGCAAACATCCGCAGCGGTTTTCCGACTTCAAATAGAAGGAGTCCTGTCATTTTTTTCATGTGGAGTTCGCCGTCTGCTCACCCAAGCTTTCTACCACGCCAACTTACCAACTCATCTGCGAGCAACCTCCTTGGAGCACGACACGCTCCTCTAGGAATTTAAAGGTATAGAACTAGTTACCTCCTTGCCGCCCAGCTTGACATACCTTCCATTCTCAACTTCAGCAAGTCGACGTATTGACCTACGAAAGTACGTGCCTATCAATGACCGGACCCTCGACATTCACAGCCAAGCGTCGGCATGCGGGGGTCGAGAACCATGCATTCATGCTCTCTTAAAATCCGAGGTCAGCAATAAGATAGCGGGGATAAGACCAGCGACCGCCCATTGGCTCTCCGCATTGATCCAAGTTTAGAACATAACCACTTGCTCTGCAAAGGCCATTCGTCAGAGTTTGGCAACACGCCAGCACCAACGGACACCCCACACCCAGAGGCTGCCCTGGTTGTGCGAACTGGAATGTCGGTAACTCTACCCCGTGATATCGACTATTGACTGGGCTGCCATCTGGGTCCTCACCATCTGCAAGTTTGATGGGCCATCCTATCACCAACATCGACGACGAATCAACGGCACTGGACCCACCTACCTAGGTAGTCGCGGAGCTTCGCATCATGTCGACCGCACCGTCATCCCCGCGGTCTTCCGCTGCACCCATGAGGGCTACCCAGCGTAGCGCGGCTGAAGTTCCGCCTGCCTCGCCCCCGGGTATCAAACGACCCAAACGCAGCCAGGTTAGTCGGGCTTGCGACTGGTGCAGAGTGCATCGCGTGAAGTGTGACACGGCCCAGCCGTGCAACAACTGCCGGAGCCGAGGCGCTCAGTGCTCTGCTACTGGCGCAAACGAGATTCGAAACTTACCCCACGCATTCCGGTGAGCTGCTGAACAATGCAATGACACTCCAGGCTCCCTGTCTGACTTTGAGCAGGGAGATAGAACGTCTGCGGAGCCGCGTCCAGGAGCTCGAACAAGAGATTGAGAGGCGCGATCGTGCTGCGGGTACTGCCGGATTCCTGTCTGAGCCCTCTACTGAAGCCTCTCCGGGACCTCAGCCGGTGCTGTCGGCCTCTGCGGCGCCCACCCCGCATCTGAGTGAGGAGGAGTTCTGGAGAGAGAATGCGTGGGGTCAGAGGGCCCGAGGGGAGGGTCTTTACACCGGTGACGACCGCGCGAAGCAATGGTTTGGACCATCGTCTCTCTTCTACTTCATCGGCCGAATGACTTTACACCTCGCCAGGTTCATCGAATATCCACCTCCTGAGCATACTATCCACTGGGCTCCAAGTCAGTCTTTTACCAGCACCACACTCGATACCCCTGACATCTCCATGCACGAATCTATGGAACAAGACCCCCAGGCCGGCAGCGCGCCTTACTTGACTGGGTTGCAGGAAGAATACTTCATCTGCTTCTTCTGGCAATCGTATAACTGCTCTTTGCAGATTATGGACGAAAGCAGCTTCAAAGAGCTGTACAACTCGTTGTGGGCTGACAACTGCAGAACCCGCAAGCAGTCGGCGCTGGTGGATATCGTCATCGCCTTGTGCATCCAATATGACACGGCATTGCCGCTGCGCCGCAGTGCAAGCTACAAGTCTTCAACAACGGACCCCGACACCAAAGACACAGCCATTGCCGGCCGGTACTATTATCAGCGGTGTCAGTCGCTGCTTCTCGCCGAACTGGAATGCCCGACGATATCAACCCTCCAATGCCACATCTTCTGCGTGTATTATCTCTGTTGCGCCTCATTCCAGAACATGGCCCACAGCACGCTCGCCCTCGCTGTCCGCACCGCACATATCCTTGGCCTGCACCTGGAGCCCCCGGAAGACATGCCCCGGCCTGAGCGTGAGCTGCGCAAGCGGTTGTGGTGGACGCTGTACAGTCTCGAGAGCAAGACGTGCATCAAGCTCGGCCGACCATGGTCAGCTCCTATGTCAGACACGACCTGCAGCCTTCCCGCCGATGACCATCAACTTGCCATCCAGTCCGGGTCTGCCGTGCTCGCCGGAGGGAACGTCACCTGGTTGACCTACACACTGCAAAGCACCAAACTTGTGCTTGCCGTGCGGAACATTTACGTGTCGTTCTGGCACGAATTCGCGCGCGTGTTGAGCACTCCCGGAGGCCCTTCAAGCATCTACGAGGACCCGGCCGTGCTCGAAGGCCTCGCCATCTTCCTTCAGTCAAGCATTGCCACTTATCTAGAGCTCTGGGTGCACCAAGTCCCCGACGCAATGCGTTGCAAGCGCAAGGCCGCCGACGACAGCAGTGCCACACTGGCAGCAAACACAGCTTTCTCCACCGCCGACTCAGAACTCGAGATCGAGGCATTCGCGCCCCTATGGCTTCAGCGCCAGCGCGTCTTCCTCGAACTCCTATACCACAACCTCAGCCTCATTCTCTACCGCCCGTTGGTTTCCTTCACCGCCAACCACACTCCCAACCACGCAACCACCGCATGCTCAGAAGCCTGCGTGAGCCACGCCATCACACTAACTCGCATGACGCACCAGGCCATCTCCGAAACCGACATCCTCAAGGGCTGCCATGAGGCCTTTCAATGGCAATGGAACGCGGCCATCACCATGATCGGCTTCTACCTAGCCGCCCCGATGTCTCCCCAGGCTGCTTGCGCGCGTGCAGCTATTGATACCGCCATTGAGGTATTTGAGATCTTCGGCAAGCACTTCGCTGTCGGCTCGCGCGCTGCTCGTGTCGTTGGAGATCTGACGGCCAAGACGGACTTTCTGCTCGGTATAGGCATCCCACAGCAGGGCGAAGGGTTCTTGGGCAGCGGTGGGGTGGCAGCGGCGGCGGCCGATACAGGGTCGGAGGCAGCGGAGGGGCTGTGGGGAGGAGGCGCTAAGAACGGGGAGGCGATGGTTGCGGATGGGGGCTTGATGCAGGACGGCGCGAGACTGCAGGATGTGTTGTCGGGGACGATGGGTGTGGCGTTTTCGGTGGACTCGTTTAATAGCTTTGAGGCATTTCATGGGAATGGGTTCAGCTTTTCGGATAGTTTGGTGTTTCCGTCGGAGTAGGCAGTTTGAGGGGGTTTGTGCTGGTCTTGGAATAGGTCAGCAAGGGTGATGAAGTCATGATTTGACGAGTTTGGAAGGCGGAAATGGGGCAGTCCTTCAACAATAAAGTGCTACGTTCGATCCGGCCTAGTTGAAACGGAGTTTGCGAGTTTTGGTTGAGGAAGAGCGGCTTTGGGATAATTCGCAGTATGAAGAGAAACGAGAGCTAAGGTCATGGCACGCGTCTAGATGGTGGGTCGGTGGCAGGAAGAAAGTTGTAATGAGACAAGCTTTTGTGTCCCGGGAAGACGAATATCATCCTCCCCCGTCGAACTGCCGATACCAAAGTCACACAAGTGCCGCTCCGGCCGGGCCAACCCGTCGTGGAACCAGAGTCCCGGAGCTGGCGGGGCACAACCGCTAAAAGTGACCAATATCATCAACTCCGGAAACTCCGAAACCCCATTTAACATCACCAACTCGTAACGACAGAGTCGTTGCGTCTTGGCAGTGCGCCACAAAGGAAGTGTGGTAGCACGGGTTTGGGGTTGATCAACAAGGCACAGAAGTAGGGGCTCTTGACCGTGGTGGTGAGATGGGGGGATGGTTTTCAGAGGTTCGGAAGCGTCATATTATAGCCAACATGATTTTGGTACTAGCCAGCTGTGACTGGAATTGCTAAACGAAACACGCGAATTCGCTATCATCATGTCCTCCATTTTTCGAAGTTTTGTGGTTGAAAGAAGCACTATGCCGGGTTTCTCATTGTCAAGCTTCTAGATGGTTATCGCTGACGAGTCGAACTTGAAGTTGTTGATCAGTTCGATATTGGTAAGTCACCCAAAGTTTTATCAACGGCGACACCAACAACGAGAAACTAGGAATCTATCAAGCTCAGCTTCCCCCAACAGCTGTAAGTCTTGCGAAAAGGTTGACATCGTATATTCACAATACAAAAATGTGAGGAAACTCCATGCCTCCTTCGTTGCATCCGCCCGGCCCCGCCAGCTTGATACGCTGGATATCGCTGATCGGCCCCGCGAATGCCGATCGCGCGTGGTTAGGAATCAGCGTGGCCGCTCAAAGAGCTACAGGTAGGGGCCCGTTGTGAGTCAGCACCTTCACCGGCAATTGCGCCTCATCTCCCCCAAGAGAGAGCGAGGTTCTTTGCCGGCTTCCCGGCCTACCTAAACTCCATTAAGGCCACGAAATCTATGTTGCTCAATTGGCTGGGGAATGAGGGCTCTGCTGCCGGTAGGCTCGTTGTTCTTCGTAGAGCGGCTAAAATGCCACTGTTTCGGCCGCTGGTTGGCTGTCTGTGGAAAATTAGCGGCTTTTATTGGCCTAACAAGTGTCCGGTCCCCATTAAACCAATGACACACTGTCCAATTACCAGATCCCCTGGCAGGACGCCATGTGGCAAAACTCCCGCTTCTCCGAGCTCCCCCGCAAGCCGCGACGGGAAGAAGCACAATCGGCACTAACTCCGGTCGGGGATCCACCATTTGTTCCTCTTCGCCCGAGAGCTGCAGCGCACACTCATGACATCAACAATGCTTTATGCAAAGGGTCAATGGAATCGATTCAGAGAAGAGGAGTTTCAACATATAAAGGATCGATGCATCCTGATTGAATTCCCATCGGAACTTGCATCACACAATCAACTCGGCTTCAGGTCTTTGGTACCTTGACATCATCCAAGTCACTTACAAGCCAAAATCTTCTCATCAAATCCACACCAACACCAAAATGTCTCTCCCTGCAACATACAAGCGCGCCGTCTTCCTTGGCAAGGGCGAGCTCCTGACGATCGAGGACGTCCCCATGATCTCCGCTGCAAAGGGCCAGGTGCTCGTCAAGGTCGAGGCCTGCGGCGTCTGCTTTTCGGACCTTTACGCCCAGATGGGCGCTACTTTGTGAGTTTACCCAAGCAAGCCCCCCATTTTCACTAAACTAACATCGTCCGTAATAGCCCTCTCGTGCCTGGCCATGAGATCATCGGTCGTGTAGTTGACCTCGGCGAGGGCGTCACCTCGTGGAAGATCGGCGATCGCGTTGGCGGGGCTTGGCACGGCGGTCATGATGGTGAGTGATTCAAGCCTACCTTGAAATGCCATGGTGGACAGACTGAAGTCTGACTTTCAGAATAGGAACTTGCCACGCCTGCAAGAAGGGGTATTTCCAGATGTGCGACAACCGCAAGGTCAACGGCATCTCGCGACAGGGTGGATGTAAGTTCGCTGAGCGTCCTCTTTGCATGCAAAGGACTGACATACCTTTCCAGACGCTGAGTACTGCACCCTCCACGAGGAGGCCGCAGTCCCTATCCCAGAGGGCATCGACGCTGCCAAGTACGCCCCCATCCTCTGCGCTGGCGTGACAATGTTCAACTCGCTCCGGCGCCAGAAGCTCGGCCCGGGTGAGACTGTCGCCGTGCAAGGGCTCGGCGGGCTCGGGCACCTAGCCATCCAATACGCTAACAAGTTCGGATACCGCGTCGTGGCGCTCTCACGCGGCGCCGACAAGGAGAAGTTCGCACGTGAGCTGGGCGCGCACGAGTACATCGACACCAGCAAAGTCAACGCGGCCGACGCCCTGCGCGAGCTCGGCTTTGCCTCCATCATCATGACTACCAGCCCTGATGGCAAGACTGTTCCGGATCTACTCAGGGGTCTCGGGCCGGACGGAAAGCTGCTGATTCTGTCGGTTCCCGGTGATATCACTATCAACACCGGTACCCTGCTCGCGTACGGACTCTCGATTCAGTCGTGGCCGTCGGGCCATGCTAAGGACTCGGCGGAGGCGATTAAGTTCACTGAGCTTGAGGGGATTGAGTGTCTTATTGAGAAGTTCCCGATTGAGAAGGCGAATGAGGCGTACAGTACGTGAATCTCCTCCGCTGCTCGAAACACCCGACTGACATGTTTTTAGTTGCCATGCTCAAGGGATCTGTCCGCTTCAGGGCTGTTATTACCTTCGACTAGAGTGGCAATTGTTTGGACTCGGAGGCCATCAGAAGTTTGTTTTTGGCATATGCATTGGGGCTAAGAGAATAAGGGGAATACTTATAGAATATATCGATGTGTAATGAGATCATGAGAACGAATAATAGGAGTTGAAACTTGAACTCGCCGTGGTATCGGTGTTTAGCCCAATCCATCTCCGTTGCAACCTATTTGACCTAAATTCTATCAAAGTCAGTCGAAGAAAGCGCCAGTATCTCTCGTGTATGACTCAGACTTGTGACAAGACAAGTATTTCCGAACTGTTAGTCCCTTACCTAATACTTCCCAGTGCCCAGCAACACAAA
>Ga0247770_1000207_pt1 | contig 56297 bp, 65 predicted proteins | sample UWRJL136409B6_FD_179943 | JGI IMG/M metagenome (GOLD analysis project Ga0247770, IMG submission 179943) | Plant litter microbial communities from Arlington Agricultural Research Station in Wisconsin, United States - UWRJ-L136-409B-6 | ecosystem: Environmental > Terrestrial > Plant litter >...
AGGTGAATCCGCATCCGCGGATTCATCGTCACTAAATACACCAATTCAAGATCAGCACTGCTGTCGTGGGCCTACCCAATCAACCAACAACTGGGTATTGACAGGGTAAACGCTCTTCCTCCATTAGATACCCGAGATAACTAATCAACCAACCATCCAAATGCATGTGAGAGGCCACACCGTGTCGCTCTCTATACTGGGCTATCGTTGCCCGACTTTTCATCCTCAGCCGTTATCAGCGTTGCTATCCCCTGCTTGAACGGGGAGGAGGTGTTGGGGTTGCCCTGGGTGCTGCGGCCCTTGGACTCGGCCCGCCCTGAACTCTTCCAGCTTCGCAAACTCGAGAAACTCATCGTCTTGCCAAACTTGCGTGTCCCCTCCTGCTCTCCCTGGATCCACGCGCCCTTGTCGACCGGGTGGTCGTCCAGGATGTTGAAGTGGCGCTTGACAAACTTCCAGGCCTCAATGCCAACGACATAGAGAATGGTCATGCCCAGCACAACGCCCCACTCCCAGTCAATTGCCGAGTGCTTGAACACATCCGTGTTGAGTCTGGGGATGTAGACGGTGGGAAACACGCTGAGGGCGCCAATGGTAACAGCCCAGAACAAGAACTTGTTATCGTAGAGGTCCTTGAAGATGGGGAACCTGCTCGTGTCATCGGGGTTCAGGCGGAACATGCTGCGCCGGATGCTCTTGAACTCCCAGGCGCTCACCAAGATAAGCCACGTGAGCTCAGCGAAAACCGCAGCTCGAGCGCGGAACACGGCGCTGCACGCCTCCGAGTAATGTCGGTTGCAGTTCTCGCCCAGATTGCCCTCGTATTTTCCATATACGACGATGATGAAGGTCATGAGCGTGCAGGTGCCCATGAGAATGCCATACACCAGCATGTCTACCAGAATTTGGTTCGTGAACACGCCTCGCCTCTTGTCGTGGGGAGGCTTACGCATCACCTCGCGGGTCGCCTTTTCACGACCGAGGCCAAAGGCAGGGAAAGAGGATGTTACCATGTTGATCCACAGGATCTCGAGCGGCGAAATGGGGAAAACTGAGAAGCCGCTGTCGTCTTGGAATCCAAGGCCCGCAATGAGAAGGATGACCTCGCCAACGTTACTGCTGAGGAGGTGAAGTACAAACTTCTGGATGTTCTCGAACATGCGGCGGCCCTCACGAATAGCAGCGACGATACTGTTGAACTTGTCATCGGTGAGCACAATCTTGGATGCTGACTTGGCGACGTCGCTACCGGATCCCATGGCGATACCCACGTCTGCTCGGCTAAGCGACGGGGCATCGTTAACACCATCACCAGTCATAGCCATGAAAGCGTCGCGGCGACGGAGCGCTTCAATCATTCGGGTCTTTGTCTCGGGCGCGCAGCGAGCGATGACGACAGGAAGCAACGCCAACGCGTCAATCTCGTCGTCTGTCAGTTTGTCGAAATCGGTTGCTTTGAACACCATCGAGTTCACGACCTCGGCAGACAAGCTGCTTGTATTCTGCGGGATGATGCCGACCTCCTTTGCGATAGCCTTGGCTGTCTCGGGGTGATCGCCCGTCAACATGTGGACCCTGATTCCGGCGTTGGCGCACTCGTGGATAGCAGGCGTAGTCTCGCGACGCGGGGGATCGTAGATGCCGACCAAGCCGATCAGAGTCAGGCCCTGCTCGACACCGGTGCGAGCCGGATCCTCACCTTCTTCAGCGGTCTCACTGCTGTGCGACGAAGGCATAAATCTGCTGTCCAATGGCCTATAGGCGAGTGCCAGGACTCTCTGGCCCAGCGACGCGAACTGTGTCATCTGGTCCAAGATCTGAGTCTTCACCTCTTCCGAGATGGCTTGCTGGGCGTCGCCAACGCCGACATGGGAGCACAGGTCCAGAACTCGCTCAACTGCGCCCTTAGTGAACACAACGCTGTTCTCAGAGCTGATTCCAGACTCATTGCCCTCAGGAGCGTTGAAAACCACGGACATGCGCTTGATGGTGCTGTCGAAGGGGAATTCGGCAATTTGCTTCCATCCAAGGCCTTCCAGATACTTCTTACCAACTTCGAAACGGTGAGCAAAGACCTGGAGGGCGATTTCAGTCGGCTCTCCGGTTGTCTTCCATTTTTCCTCGCCCTCGTCGTATCTCACTGTCGAGAGATTACAGAGAGCGCAGGCGAGGAGGAACAGCCGAAGCTCAGGGGTCAGCTCAGCCGCAGCCTCGGGCAGGTTTTGCAGCTTAGGTGCACCCTTGCCATCAGGCACATCGAACTTGATAGCTTGAGTAGATCTCTCCTGGTCGTAGTCTCGCTTCTCCTCCGTGGCTACTTGGCCGGCCTGCGCGAATGTTACACTCCCTGCTGTGGGATTGCTTGGGTCCATCGAGTCCCTGACGGTATAAATCTTCGATGGTGGGAGCCAGGCCTTCTTCACGATCATTGCGCCTTGAGTCAGGGTGCCTGTCTTGTCCGAGCAAATATTCGTGACGCCACCCAAGGCTTCAAGGGCGGAAAGATCACTGTTTCGGTCAGCATGGACTGCATCACTAGCAGGAGAAAAGGGTAGGGATAACGTACCGAACAACGACATTTGACTTTCTCATGACAGTTGTTGCCACAACCATGGAGATTGTCAGGACAGCGACCAGTGATTCGGGGATGATGGCGATTCCAGTGGAGATGGCGTAGATGACGACTTCGTTGGAGAGATTGAACTTGTTGACGGCGAACACGACCACTGCTAGGAGCAGGGCACAGAAGAATAGAAAATATGCCAGCTTCGCCAACTTGATTTGGAGAGGGGTACCCTCGGTCAGACCCAAGAACTTGCCGAAGAAGTCGTAAGTCCGCCTCATGCCGCCCTTGATCGGCTGGGATTTCCCGTACTTCTTCCAGTTCATCGACCTTCCAGGCCTGCGCACCTTCTTGCCCGTCGAGGCAGCGATCTTGCCTACCTCTGTCTGCATTCCAGTCGCAATGACGATTCCTCGCCCACGGCCCTTGCGAACAATGGTAGTCGCGTAGGCAATGTTAATGCGATCGGCAATGCCGACCTCGTCTTCTGTGGTAGCAGGCTTCTCGGTACCAGGTATAAGAATGTCACTGGACGAGATCTTCTCCACGGGAATGGCTTCACCCGTGAGGGATTGCTCGTCACAGTTCAGGTTCATGGTATCGAACATACGAAGATCGGCGGGAACGGTGTCGCCCATCTTGAGGTGAACAATGTCTCCAGGCACAACCTCGGGGCTGTAAACCGAGCTGTTAGCATATGTGAATGGAAGCCGGTGGCGGTGGGGAATCGTACTTGGAGACAACGATTGTCTTGCCGTCGCGGAGTACGCTAGCACTAGGAGAGGACAAGGCACGGAGTGCGTCCATCTTCTTTTCGGCGCCATATTCTTGGTAGAATCCGATCGAGACGTTGAGGATAATGACGGCGGCGAGGACAGCACCCTCGATGTAATCACTTACACCAAAGCTGAGGGCCATAGCAAAGAAGAGGACCTTGTGGACCGAGTTAGCCAGGAATCAAAAGCTAAAAAACCGGGGGGATTTAGGGCAAGAGCACGCACGAGAATCATAGCATTGCACAGTTGCCTAATGAAGATGGTGTACCAGGCGATGCCTGAGCCAATGTCGAGTTCATTGGGAGGGTATTTCTGGTGCGCTTCGGCAACTTGTGCCGAAGTCAGCCCCCTATCAACATCTGTGTTGAGGGCTTCGGCGAGCTCCTCGATCGGGAGCAGGAAGGGATGCTTTCTCGTTTCGGCCGCCATTACAGGGCGGAGAGCGGTGATGTGGGTGTACTTTAAGGCGGTGTCGAAGGGAACCGGCCGTGGCGCATTGGGGGTTCAATTGGTGTAATCGGAGCTCAATGCTCAATGGCAGCTCAAGACAACTTCAATTGGTGTCTTTCTTTGTTTACGAATGAATACGTAGAGATGACAAGCCCGGCCCGGCACACTGGTATGACGGGGGCCACGCCTTCTTTTAAGCATTGGGGTTCCCGCGCTGATGCGGGACCTCATAGGCATTCCAAGCCTTTCCTCGCCATGTCCTCGGCCGACTTACTGGCGGTGTCTGGCGAGCCAAGAGAACCAAGAACTCTATCCCAGGCTCGAGCAGCGTTATCCCGTACGGCCAAGCAAGTTGGGCGTTGGCAGACGTACTGAATGCCCCACAGTGGGTGTGATAAGGGCCAGTATCGAGTGGCGATGGTTGACCAAGGCGTCATGTCCGGGCTTGGACAAAGGCTAAGACTTCCCACGCGCCACGCTGATTCGACACAGCGCCCTTGCGGCTGCGAAGGGAGGTCATCAAGCTCTTGGAAGCTCTTGGCTGCGAGGCTCGGCAGCCCTCGCTCACCTTCCTGAAGCTTGGCTGCTCTTGGCGTTTCCGCTCCGTTTGGTGAAAAATCGGTAAAGCGGCACAGCGCCAGCACGGCACCCTCGACCGGGGAACGGGAGGGGACCCAGAAAATGCTGTGTGGTGTGCTTCGCTCTGTTTCGGCCTCCAGCGAGACAAAGGGCACGTGGTGCGCCGCGTGATTATGACGACATCACGATCGATTGCCCCTTGATCGCGATCCCCGCCAAGCCACGCAGGCGGGGTGGCAAGGTGGCTTCGCGATAGAAAGTCGCGGAGCGGAGTGGAATGGGGCCAATACCCAGCCGACATCGCCCAGCTCTCGCACCATTTGTACCTTCCGCATTCGCCCCGTCGGCCAGCTTGGCTGCCACACACCCTCACAGAGATGCGACTGCAGTCTGTGCGTGGGGCGGGGGACCGTAGCGGCCGGAGGTACTGGCTCGCGGGCTCGGCGCTTGGTCTCGGCAAGTGTTGGCGATGCGAAAGCGAATCTGAGAGGCGGCCCCATAACGGAGGACCGGACGGCCTGGGCTGAGCACGGCGATCGACCTCCGGCGACCGCCGCCAGCCGACTTGAGGTTAGAAGCCATGCGCGCCATGCAGTGCCGCCATCCCTAGCCTAGTGGAGAATACGGCCCTAAGACAGCCTAACCCCGTGATCTGCTCTCCATGATGCGCGACAACTTCCAGCCTTAACGTTACCCCACGTGCCCGCAGAGCCAATTCTTTCTCTCTATGCGTGTGGTTCGCTACGCAAGCGCAGCTAATCTAGGGCCCCCACTACATCGCTTCCCCGACATATCGGCCGTTAGATTGCGGGAGTCGGGAATCGAATCTGCTCAAACTTGGGGAGCTAGATAATGAGAGAGGGATAAGCTGTCAATGCCGACTCGCTGTCTGGACAGGTCCGCTCATGGCGCGGGCCACCTGAGCCGCTGAGGAGAATTAAGTGCCGGCACTAACACTGGCCGAGTTTCCGATGCAGGTCTTCAAAACCAGAGGGCTGGCAGAGACCTGGTTGGGGAAGGGAGGGGATATTCGTACCGCATTGGAGCGTAAACGCACCTTTCCCCACACCGCAGCCTAACAGCCTCCGGCTAAGGTAAGCAGGTGTGGACGACCGCCCTCTCTTGTGTTGCAGGTACAACGTCGAGACAGCATTTGTCGCGCGCTCGGCAATGTACCCTTCCAGATCTTGTGCCGCCCTCTCCTGGAGCTGCTTGCCAATTCCCGTCCCGGATCTGCTGGTTCTGATTCGCTCGTGCAGCCGCATCTCCTCAAGATGCTCCGACCTCACCTCTTCCTCGACTCCTGCGTCGCCTCTTCTCTACCGTCCATCTGCGCCTTGCCATATTCCATCCATCGAGTCGGCCGTAACCCCCTACCTTGATTCCTCCCATCTATTGATCGAATCGCCTGTCGGTTGCTCCTGCGCATACCCGGGTGCCACTCTCGGCCAACATTGTTCCAATTCTCGCTGTGCGATTCCTAGCGCCTACTTGGCCTTACGTCATTGTCGCAATGGCTGGGGAGGTCGACAAAGGTGAGATCCCGCCGTCGCACATCAATCTCGATGCAGTTGCAATATGTCGCATATCTGGGACTCGAGATGCGCCGTCCTTGATGGCTGTATGCACCTTCAATGGCGCTTTGTTTCGCCGTTCTAGTGCGCATTCCATGACAGAGCACTGACGGTGCGCCACGGTGGATAGCGGTTCAGCAAGAGCAAGTCGCGGTGCCGGCGCCACTACCGGATCGCCCTGTCGAGGAGAGCCAAGACGTTGAAATGACCGACGCCCCGACGGCGGTGAAGACACCTGAGAAGGTTGCCTCCGCCGTCCCGGAGAAGCCCTCAAGCCCCGCGGGGACCTCGGCGCTCGCGTCAACTTCCGTATCGCACACTGTTGAAGCGCCAAAGGAGGAGGTTCCGGAACCCATCTCGGCGCCGGAAGCTCCAAAGCCGGAAGCTTCACAACTGGAGGCCCCAAAGCCCGCGGATACCACTGCAGTTCCCACCAATGCGTGCCCAGTGCTTGATCTACCAGTCCAGCAGAGCGGTGTCGCAGCAGACGGCGCAGACAACCAGGAAGAAATTGGTTCCGAGAAACCGACTGAAAGCTCTGCGCAGCCCCCTGAAGCGCCACCCTCCGCAGAGGCGCCCGCGGAACCGCCTACAGCACAGCCCGCAGAGGCCGTTGCCAAAAAAGCAGAGGAAGCAGAGGATGCTGCAGTCAAGATGCTTGCCTCAAACTTGGACGCTCCCGCGAACGGCACGCCTAGCGGAGCTGCTGAACCCGAGGAGCCCGCGGCTGAAGCAGGGCCTCAGAGTGACAGGTCGCCAGTAACTGGGGAGAAGAGAAAGGCGGACGCCGACGCCGACGCCGAAGCCAACGGCGATGCCAGTAGCAAGAAGGTCAACCTTGAAGCCACACCGCCCGCCCCGACCACCAATGGAAGTCCTCCAGCACGCAAGCCCGGCCGGCCCAAGAAAGAAAAAAAGCAGCCGGCGCCAGTTGGGAAGACTGCAAGGAGAACAAGAAGCCAGGGCGCTTCCGCAGACGTTTAGTCGCTATCGCTTGAAATCAAGGTATGTGCCGTGTTGTGATGCGAGGCTGCTGATGACGTCCAACCCTTTTTCGAGTCTCATGAATTTTCGGCTGTTACCTGCTCGGGCTTATTAGTTGGTGTTGGGCAAACAACTCGGGCTGGGTAAGAGTGGACGGAACTGAAACGGTCGCGGCATTTGGGTTCAGTAATGGTATCGTGTTTCGCTCTCGGATTTCCTGTCTGTTTGTTTGTATGTACAAAAGCAACTGCCTTTCAGCTTGTTTCGATCCTTTGCGAGTCGTCAGCTATTCTGCGGATTCACATTCTCTTGGAAACTCTTCGAGTGGATGAGTTGCCTGCTATGTTCGGCAGAAAAAGGGCCGCGTTACTTGTTTCGAGTTCCAATACAGCAGCTTCTCTTATTTAAAACGAAGGAAGTAGATCGTTGAGGTTGTTGTGATAGTGGTCGGCAAACAGCAAACCTATCGCAGTCCTCGCCCTTCTTGTTGTGCATGGTTGCGACGAGAACTATCCGAGGGTGTTGCAGCCGCAAACACGTCATGACCCGATCCATGGGGTTTTGGTTTCGGAATGCGCCGACCTGGAGCCATTCGACCAGCTGAATTGGGTTGTGCCTTCCGTGCTAGCGAAGGCCACCTGGAATGGACTTTCCATTTTCCAACCAATACGGCAAGCTTCGAGAAGCGCTAAAACTTCAGGCCGGACAAGGGCCGCACGGCCAAGTCCGCCAGGAAACCAACGGCTCGGGACCGCTGACGGGCGACAACGCTTCTGACAATCGACTGTGGCGAGACTTCGCATGACTTTCACCCGAACCCTTGGAAAGCTCACCTTCAGGCCCGGGCCGTGAAAGAGAGACAACTCTCAAGGCCAACCAAGAGCCCGGTGCCAGCGCAGTTGGAACTGTTTGCTTTACGCTGACAGATGCTAAGATGCTACAACCTAATACCTAATGCTGTGTGGTACCTACCAACATTTGTGACGTGGAACAAATCCAGGAGCTGCTGGCTGGCTGGACAATAAGAGTGCCAATCTCGCACAGGCCGGGACGACCCATCTTTTCGCATGAACCTCTGTACCCCACGCGCAATTTGTGTGTTTAATGCAATGCTGTTCAACGTTCGTCGTTCTCTGGCTACGCATTCCGCAACGTGATGCCAACAGAGGAGGGAGCCGAGCAGTTGGCTGGTTGCATCATGCTGCTGTCAGAAACGCCGGCAGAAGAGCCGTTGCGGCGAAGAGGTCGCCGCATGAGATCTCGTATTCCGCATGTGCGTGCTTGGAGGGTGTGGGGCGAGACGACAGAAATTTGCGAATCCGTAAGTATTCCCGCTGTCGGTTTGGGAGCTGACCACGGCGCCAATGTGGCAGTGCGAAAAAAATAGACCTTAGCCGGCAAACTTGGACCTGGTTCCCCAGGGGCCGTCCAATCAATCCCCGCTGAAGCTAACTAGGACTTAGGGGTATGCAAGCATGCAGCCTACCCATCAGGGTCCTGTTCAGACAATTGACCGCGGGCCACCTTGCTCGATTATTTTCTATACGTTCACGGGCTTGCGACGGTTGGATCGCAGCGAAGTGGGTGGCCTCCGCGGATTATATCGCCCCTTCCTTCCTGATTCTGTCTAGAGCTTCTTCTGATGTTGCTTTTGCCAACGGCCGCACTCTCTCTCCACATGAAGGATCTCGACTGCCGCTCGCTCCTGTCCGAGTTCCTTTGACCCTCTTTGACCTGAACAACCTACCTACCTCCCCTACAAACCAAAAGCGCGCCATCTCGCCGTGTCATTCTTTGCGCTTCGAGACGTTCTTTTCCATTTTTTCCCTCTAGGGTGTGCCGTGCGGCCTTGGCATTCAGTCCTACGTCACTCCATCCGATCGTCCTCTGCTCCACGATCTACCTGGACGGGCACGCGCATTTACAGTCTTTGTGCATTCATTGTCCGCTGCCGAAGTGCGTTTGTTAGTCTCCAGACGCCTTTCATCTGAATTTAGCAACACCTCCCCGCCTTTGATCCCACGAGTCCGCCTTGTTCCTGACGATCCGAGGCCTGCTCTGGACGGGACCTCTACGTTGTTAAACCGCATGGAAGCGGTTCGCCCTCTCGAATTCATCTCGCACTTCTGACTACGCCTTTCAATACTTGCCCCAAGCGGGCCGATTCCCAGAGACCTCAAAGCAGATATGGATCCAACGCGGATTCTATGGCCGAGGGACGCGCCTGATACCACCAGCGAGTTCCTCAAGTTGCTCCAGGATCCCTTTTCCTCCCAGGTATGCACTGTCCGAGGGTTGCGCCAAACTTTAAGACACACACTGACCTGTCGGTTGACAGCTTCAACAAAGCTCCGTGTACGCCGCCTTGGCCTCGTCCCTCGGCATCACAGCCGCCATCGCCCTCTGCTTCTCCTTCGTTCGACCATACAACTCGGTTGTATATGCGCCAAAACTCAAACATGCCGACGAAAAGCACGCACCGCCACCGCTGGGAAAGGGCTTCTTTGCGTGGATCACGCCGCTATGGTCGACCTCCGAACAGGAGCTGGTGAACCTTGTTGGGATGGACGCCACGGTTTTCATGCGATTTACAAGGATGTTGCGAAACATGTTTGTGATCATGTCTGTTCTCGGCTGCGCCATCTTGATTCCGGTCAACCTCACACAAGGCGTCTACTTCGAGAATGCGTCTGAGCTGTCGAGGATCGGGCCTTCCAATGTGTTTGGCGAAGCTCACTGGGCCACCGTGGTTGTGGCCTGGCTCTTCAACATCATCGCGGCCGGATTTCTCTGGTGGAACTATAGGAAGATCCTCCACTTGAGGCGGCAATATTTCGAGAGTGACGAATACCAGCAGAGCCTTCACGCTCGTACCTTGATGGTAGGTTCGCCCGTGTCGGGGTGATTGCTGGTCAATTGCTGACTATGTGCTAGTTGTTCGACATGCCGAAGAATCTCTCCACCGACGAGGGCATTGCCAGGCTCATTGATGGCGTTGCGCCAAACTCGTCGTTTTCTAGGACTGCGATCGCCCGAGATGTGAAGGTTCTACCCGAGCTCATTGACGAGCACGGCAAGACGGTCCGGAAACTGGAAAAGGTGCTGGCGATCTACCTGAAAGACCCTAATCACTTGCCGCCAGCGAGGCCAACATGCCTGCCGTCCAAGAAGGATCCGTCGTACTCGACGTACCCAAGCGGCCAAAAAGTCGACGCCATTGAATACCTGACCCAGCGCATCAAGGTATTAGAGATCGAGATCAAGGAAATCCGGCAAAGAGTGGACAAGAGAAGCACAATGGGCTACGGCTTTGCATCGTATGCTGACATCACGGAAGCGCACTCCATTGCTTACACCTGTCGCAACAAGAAGGTCAGTGGTGCCACGGTGACCCTTGCGCCGAGGCCTAACGACATCATCTGGGACAACATGCCTCTGAGCTCAGCTACGCGCAGAACCAGGAGGCTGTGGAACAACCTCTGGATCACCATTCTCACCATGCTGTGGATTGCGCCGAACGCCATGATAGCCATTTTCCTTGTGAACCTGGCCAATCTTGGGCATGTCTGGCCTGCTTTCCAGCTGTCGCTGACGAAGGATTACGCCTTCTGGTCCATCGTGCAAGGTATTGCGTCTCCGGCGCTCACGTCTCTCATCTATCTCCTGTTGCCAATCGTGTTTCGGCGCATGGCGATCAAGGCAGGTGACCAGACGAAATCCGGGCGAGAACGACACGTCGTCGCGAAACTCTACGCCTTCTTCGTCTTCAACAACCTCTTCGTGTTCTCCATGTTTAGCGCCATATGGAGTTTCGTGTCGGGGGTTGTACAGAGGACCACCGAGGGTACGGATGCGTGGCAAGCCATCCTCAAGCAGAATTTTGGTCAAACCGTCTTCCTCTCGCTCTGCTCCGTCTCCCCCTTCTGGGTTACTTGGATGCTGCAAAGGCAGCTTGGCGCGGCGATTGACCTCGCTCAGCTCTGGCCCCTTATCTACAGCTTCTTCATGCGCAAGTTCTCCAGCCCTACGCCCCGTGAGCTGATCGAACTCACCGCGCCGCCGCCCTTCGACTATGCCAGCTATTACAATTATTTCCTCTTTTACGCGACCGTGGCTCTTTGTTACGCACCTGTCCAGCCACTGGTCCTCCCTGCAGCGGCGCTCTATTTTTGCATCGATGTGGTGCTGAGGAAATACCTGCTGCTCTACGTCTTTGTGACCAAGACTGAGAGCGGAGGCATGTTTTGGCGTGTTCTATTCAACCGATTTGTGTTCGGAGCAATGTTGGCCGATTTGGTTGTCTTCCTCGTTGTCTGGGTTCGTGGGACGGGGACCCATTACCAGGCTTACGCCGTTGCCCCTCTCCCGTTTCTTCTCATTGCCTTCAAAATCTACTGCTCCAAGGCGTTTGACGACAGGGTCCACTTCTATTCGACGCGGAACGTCAAGCGCAACCACGCAGAAGCCGGCATGAACGTCAAGGAGGAGAGCATGCGGAACGATCGGCTTGCGGCTCGATTCGGACACCCAGCTCTCTACAAGCCGTTGATCACACCCATGGTCCACGCGAGGGCGCAGAACATTCTTGCGAGTATCTACCAGGGACGACTATCCGATGGGCGAGATTTGGGAGACACCATGTCTGTTAGCGGTTACAGCGACACCTACGCCATGGACAATATGGCGTCTGGCAAAACCGGGAAAGTTTCGTCTGCCGTACCAGGATTCGAGGTAGTCCCCGAGAATCGACTAGATTTTGAGTTTTACAAGAACCGTGACGAGTTCGCGGCCGACCATGGAGCTGGGGAGCTGTTTGGGAGACCGTCTGACATTGTTCGAACTGGCACGCCAGGCACAATCGGAGGTGGATTAGGATCTGATAGTGGCTCACGACCAGGCACACCAGTGGGTGGGATGGGTTTTGGACATGGTCGCCGGGTCAGGTCTCCGCAGCTGGACACTCCGCCGGGGACGACATACCCCCACGGATACATGCCACCACCCCAGCAGCAAACTGCTTACGCAGGTTCAGCGTATACACCACCGTCTATGACGCCGGCACCCTTTGATGGGCCGAACCGCACCCGCAGTCCTTTCTATGCCCAAGGCAATGAAAGCGAGAGCAACCTAGTCCACAACGCAGCTGGGATGTCATCATCCATGTATAGACCTAATACGCCTGGAGGGTCGAGGGATATGAGCATTGACGAGGGCCCGGCTCGCGGCATGGGGCTGGGTCTCGGGAATCCCCAAGCCCCGGGGATGCTTGGCGGTGGACCATACGGCTACGGTGGTCTTCCGCAGGCAGATGCAGAGACGGTATCTTCGCCTCCACTTACCGCTCAGACGCAAGACCCAGCTCAATATGATTACTTTAGAGGGGGTCAAGGGAGGGAAACTAGAAGTAGGACGCCGGGAGCGGCAACACGCAACGTTAGTAACGGATGGGGCGGGAACTAGAAGCTTCGGTCGCTGAAGAACAGCTGGGGATCCAGCAAGCGACGGGTGTTCTTTTGGAGGTCAAGAGGGACGGCAGTTCATGATTAGGATATGTATCGGCATTGCTTGGATTCAGAGATGGTATTTGCATTTACCTCGCATCGTTTGGCGTTGATTGGAGGTCGCCCGTCATTGGCAAGAAGGTTGCCAGGGCTTACGAAACGACTCTTACATAGAGAACAGCATCACTAGCTCATTGTAATACCGCTGGGCTGGGACTTGCGGTCCCGCCACATATATATGTTCAAAAATATACACATGTACTGTAAGAATCAAGTGTCGTCATCGACGTGTTTTGGTATCTCCATCCGAGATTATTGCAGAGCATCTTTTCGTCAGAGAGAAAAATAAAGGTGCACGCTAGCAAAAAGACAGGCGACTATATGGTCTCTCCCGCCGGGAATTGAACCCGGGTCCCGAGCGAAGTCTTGTTCATTGAAGTTGACAAGCTCATATACTGACCACTATACTACGGAAGATATGTGGATGTTGCCATCCACAGTAGTTTGGGTCGGGCCTGGAACTCGGAAACGGGGAATCGAACCCCGAGCTGCTGAGACGCTCAGTGATGAGAGTCAGCGATGTTAACCATTACACCATATCCGATTTGTTGAAATTGTGGTGTGGAATACGGCGCTATGGATGGGGTCTGGTGTGGGGTTGAGGTCTTTTTTTCTGCCGCGCGTAGTGGGAGGCTAAGGTAGGGAAGGGAGGCCTGTTGGCTTTGTTTTGGACTTGTCTTTGCGGCTTAAAAGAAAAGTTCATCTCTACTGCGTAGGTGCTCTGAATCTCAAGAACGGAGGGCAAAGATGGGTGCGTAGCAGATGAGATGAAGGGGTTATCAATTCGTCAAGCGGTGGGATGAAATCTGCAGAACCACGAGAAATGCGCAAAACAGTCCCGCCCGCATAAATACGTATCCCCAGCTCCTTGTTTATGCGCCTCGCCTTCCGAACCAACCCCGTATGCAGTGAATCCTAACGCCTTGTGCCATGTTCTTTTACTTCTTGCCGGACTTCTTGATGCCCTGGTTTTACGAGTTAGAATGCCTTGGTGGGGTTGGGTTGTCACTGGGCGGGAGGGTATTGGGATCTGTTCGTACCTGGGCGCCGGTATTCTAGAGGTTTGGTGTTAGTTATGGTGCAAATATCGAGATGTTGATCGGAGTAGACTTACCAATGGGCCCTTGCCTCCGGCCTTAGCCGCGAGGTCCTTCTTGGCCTTCTCATCTGTCGGATGTCAGCAGAGGTTGCTGATGCCGTCGTCGGCTGCTCCTACCGGCTCTCTTCTTCTCAAGGAAGGCCTTGTCTTCCTCGTCCAACTCCTTCTTCTCCTTCTTGGGGGCCTAATACCGCACTTTCGTCAGTCCCGTTGGCGCATTCGGACGTCCATGGGGGGTCTCATCCACCTTCAAGGGCTTGGCCTTGCCACCTGTTGGAGGTTAGCGCATACGAAATCTTGAATAGCGGGCTATTGCGTACCATCTCTGCCTTGTCCACCCATTTTTTATTTTGTTTTGCAAGTGTTGAACGTAGATAAAATGATGTTGATGATGGCTGGCTGGGATGAATGTGACGACGAGGCACAATGGAAGTTCGCTCGCGGCCAGTGCCCCGCGATTCAGGAATCAGCCCAGAATCGATAAGGATCCGGAGGCGGTGGAACGGCAAAACCTCGGATCGGGTCTGTTTCGCGTGTATAGCCCGAGCGCCAGATCCCTGCCAGGTTCAAGGTTCCAAGGCCGGTGGGCGATGACTTGCATCACAGACCCTCTTCAAGCCTTCAAGGAAAGCAAGCAACATAACGACCCAAACCAGGGCATCACATCCTTCTCTTCTTTGTTGGTTTACTATCGCTTCATGTCCCAAGAACACTGGGTCGCCTGAACGGTCGGGTTCAGCTCTCCACTTAGAGTACTTTTCCGGAACTTTGCTGACACTTCACTGGGCTCTCAAGGCGGCGGCAAAGGCAGCAGCAGCGACAGCAGTAGCTTCCACCGCAAATCACAACAGCGCACGCTTGCGGTTTCTACACCGAGCAAGAGGAGGGCATCAGCATGGCATCGCCGGCTGACAGTGCGGATGAGGGGGAAATCGTAGAGGCACCTCCCCTGCCTCGCTCTGAAGAAAGCGGTGATGTTGACCGAGCCGGCAGACATCGAGGCAGAGTTTCGCAAACACCCGAGGATGATGTGCGCTCGAGGCACTCGGGAGAGGGCTACGGCCGCCGAAGTCGATCGCCCCGCGGCTGGAAGCGGCCGCGCGACGACCGCGACAACCGCGACAGCCACGACAGACGAGACCCCCGGCACTTTCGGGTGCACTACGAGGAAAGCCCTCGTGATGATCGCCGACATGGTCGCGACCTAGACCGCCCTATCTCGCGCGGATCCCACCATGCCGGCGATGACCGTTCGCACTCGTACTCCGGACACCGAGATGACGGCCCGCCATCCCGGCCCTCCGCCAACCATCGCTCCGACCAGCAGCGCAACCGCGATCCCGATTATGACCGAAGCACAAATGGCTATGCAGACAAGCGCCCTCGCCACCGCAGTCGCTCTCCTCACGACAGACGCGACAGAGGGAGGCGAGACAGAGGCCGCTACGGCCCGGATCAGTCCCAAGGGGAAAACAAGTACAGTGCCCAAGTCGAGAGACGTTCACGAGATGACTTTATGTCCAAGCGGGCTGCTCCGGTGGACGCTTCTAATCTTCCAAAGCGAGATGCTAAATCTGATCAAGGTGCTACGGTTGAGCGAGGAATCAATGGGCTTGCTATTTCACGGTCTGGGTAAGTTTCTGTGCCACCTACAGCTGTCTTGTCCATACTGATCGTTTCCAGCGCAAACCCGCGAGATGCCGCACAGAACGGCCAAACCGAGCCTGAAGTAGATTGGGACCCATCCGCTGCTATGGATGAGGAGGCGGCGCAAGAAGCTGAGATTCAGCGACGCAGACGCGCAAGGGAGGCGGCGATGAAGCGGGCTGCTGCCAACGGCGCCTTGGTTCCCTCGATACAAGCCTTACAGGGTACGGAGACATATTCTTCGACACCAGGTTCGACTCGGCAGACGACCCCGGCTCCTCAGAAGACGGATGTCAATACCCCTAACTCTAGTAAGAATTACCTTCTTTTGATTTCGACTCTTGTTGACCAGTGATTCAGATGCTCCTTCGACACCCGCGCTGTCACCGTCTCGTGTTCAGTACGCAATGTCGCCGGCTGCCCTTAACTTTGCTGATGATCAGGATCTCGTCAAGACGCACGGTGGCACCGAGGCCGACGATGTGGACGGGCCTTCGGCCGCCGATTACGACCCGACTGCCGATATGAGAGAAGACGAACGTCGAGACGAGATGCGGTACGGCAATGTAGGCTTGCACGGTGAGACCCGCCGTCCCTCCCAGGCGGCGGCAACCGAGGTTGTACCAGAGAAGCCCGATACGCCTTCGAAAAAGAATGCCGTCGAAGATGATGACTTCGACATGTTCGCGGACGACTTTGACGACAACTTGGCTCCCGCAGCGTCCAAGGTTGTCTCTGCCCAAGACGGTTTGGCGCCCCAAGCTGGCGCCGGCGGTGGAGGTAACGTAGACGGCGATGACAAGGACGGTTACTACAAGATCAGGCCTGGTGAAGTCCTGGATGGGCGATATCAGATCTCAACGGCACTCGGCCGGGGTATGTTCTCGGGCGTAGCTCGCGCTTTCGATATCACGACCAAGGAGACGGTTGCCATCAAGATCATGCGGAACAACGATGCGCTAAGGAAGGGCGGCTATACTGAGATCGCCATTCTGCAGAAGCTGAACGCCGCTGACCCCGAGAACAAAAAACACCTCATCAAGTTTGAGAGGGCTTTCGAGTACAAGGGGCACTTGTGCATGGTGTTCGAAAACCTAAGCCTGAATCTTCGAGAGGTCCTCAAGAAGTTTGGAAACAACGTCGGCATCAACCTCAACGCAACGAGGGCATATGCTTACCAGATATTCCTTGCGCTGGGCCACATGCGGAAATGCAGCATCATCCACGCGGACTTGAAGCCCGACAACATTCTAGTAAGCCCCCTTTTCTCGGATAGATGAAGATACCAGGATCGCTGACAGTGTCGAACAGGTGAATGAAGCACGCAACCTGCTCAAGATCTGCGACCTGGGCACAGCCATTGACCGATCTGATGCGGCAACAGCCTCGACAGAAATTACGCCGTATCTCGTCAGTAGATTCTACCGTGCCCCGGAGATTATCTTGGGTCTTCCGTATGACTATGCAGTCGACATGTGGTCCATTGGCTGCACGCTGTATGAGCTCTATACGGGTAAGATTCTATTTACGGGCGACAGTAATAACCAGATGTTGAAAAACATTATGGAGATTCGCGGCAAGTTGAGCCAAAAGCTATATCGGCGGGGACAGCTGGCGGGTCTGCATTTCGACGAACTCGGCAACTTCTTGAGCGTTGAGCGGGACAAGGTTTACGGAAAGGTAAGTTTAGAGATCGATTCAACCACACGCACGCATTTGATCCCATCGACACACAAAACCCCAACCCTTTCTTCCTTCCATGGTGGTTTGTTTCTATTAATACGGATTGCCCTGCGCGCGCTTCTTTTTTTGGCTGGCAAGTGTCGGCTATGTCCCCTCTAAGCGCCAGCGGCGCGGCTGGGTTCCCCGCGGCCGCATGGCCCGAGCCAACAGGCCTGCGGGACCTACCCCTATTCCACGGGCCCAGCGGCGATGGACCCAGTGCCTCACGCCTGCTTGCATCCTGCGCTTGAGGCCTACCTGTCGCCATGTCGGTCTCGATGGTAATCCTCCGGCGTGCATGAGGGAGTGGCCCCGGGAAGGGCCAGAGAGCTTCGTGAACCGCGCGCCTCGGAGCCAATGGGGCAGTCTTCACAGGTTGCAGGTCCAACGCCTCGCTTCCATCTTGATTCCATTCACTCCTTCTATTTCCCCCAGATCCAAATATACTCCCAGACGCACGTTAGATCGATGACTGACCAACCTCGCCCTTCTCCAGACCACAGTCAGAACCTTAGCGGTGGTCAAGCCAACGCGGGATCTGCGGACCCGCGTTCTGGCCGCATCGAGCGACCTAAACGATGCAGAGACCAGGGAGCTCAACCACTTTGTGGACCTCTTGGAGCGCTGTTTGACGCTCAATCCCGACAAGCGGCTCACGGCTTCGGAAGCACTCCGGCATCCTTTCTTCACGCACAGGGTGCAGCTATCGTCACGACACTAGAGTGGCGGGCGGCTAATCGACAGACCTATCATTTAGAGCTAGGCGTATGCATATGCACTGCTGCTTCTGTTGTTGAGCCTCGGGGAGTTCGTTTGAGCCTCGGAATCGGCCGCGATGAGCTCGTTCTCCACCCAACTAAGCGCCGAGGATGTCATCGTATGATCGCAGAGACGGGCAATGGCGAATGGGCATCAGCACCTAGAATAGAAGGCGGGGAATAAAAGAATACGGCGCACGCATCTCGGATGTGATGATAGTCCACGGTGACAGTGCGTATGATGGTGTCTACTGTTTACTTGGCCCCTCGAGGTAGTTTGTCACCATCATGCCGAGAGGATGCGGATTTCCAAGCCAAGCTGAGGATATTCCTGTGTCCCTCGGGCTGTAGACACCTACAGCCACCCGCGAAGATGGGGGCGTGAGAACCACCGTATGCGTATCAAGCCTGGGCGTGAACAGTGGTTCGTCAGCCTTCCACATTTACATTCACATCACCATCCTCGCATGCACATGAGCGAACACCCATCCATCCACCCGAGTGAGACGAACTGGTGATCTCCCGTATCCGCCGTCCCCCCTGGTATGCAGCACTGGCCACACACATCGTTGGGGTGGATCTGATGGCTGAGATGGATGTCGGGCAGTAAGTAAGGTAGTTTGTGGGCTGCTACATACACATCACATACCTACATACCGCACCACACTCACATCACTTACACTGGCTCTTCGGAAGGGCGAGGCGGGGGGCTTGTGTCTTGTGTGCTGTGTGCCACGCGAGGTGTCGGATTCGGGCTTGTTGGCTGGGGTTGAGGGCTGGGGATTTATTGTCTATCTATCGTTGAGGCGTTTGGGCGTCTTTTCGTGTGTGGAGAGGTGGGTAAGGGAAAGGGTATCCCCCTGAAGAGAAGGAGAAGGAGGGAGGAGAAGGGGATAGAGAGGGGAGAAACCTCATCACGCAGAATGGGAATATTACCATCCATCGGTAGACACTGAAGTTGCTCATCCTCTTCGAGTCCACACCTAGGAAGTAAGATACATGACACGGTAAAGCAGGCCGCTGATAGGCGTCGTCATGTCATATCTTGACTCTTCCCAGAAGTGTTTGACGCGCAAGCATTCCTTGGCTTGCTTACTTACCGACCTTGCCTTGTCCACGGTAGGGGATGGACAGTACATGATGCCATCAGCCGCCCGGCATGCTGTGCTACGGGGGCTTGCCATGATTTTCGGGGTCGGGGTCGGCGGGGGGGAGAGCTCGGTCTCCTAATGTTGTGTATGTCTCCGTAAGGTAGGATGTAGTCTGGTGGTTGGGACGGAGTGAAAGATGGAAGTGGAAGTGGAGGTGGCTGGAGGCGTGGACGAGTGGATCGATGTACGCAGTTGGCCGTATGCTGTCGGGTGGGAGATGCATACGGCGAGGGGGAAGAGAGGAGTTGTTCCGGTAGTAACCTTGTAGGTGGGAGTGTGGGAGTATGAGCTGGTGATGTTGCTGTTGGTGACAGATGTGGGAGCTGGGCGCTTCTCGGGGTCGCTGCGGCTCCTGCTGCTCCTTTGTCGTTTTGGTGTAGCTCAAGCAGTAAGTGGGTTTGCTTTGGGGTTTGTGTCTGGGCCAACAGACATGGACTCAGGCTACGGTAGACATATCACCAACATCCTGCACTCATCCTTCCACGCATGACCTGCACCTGGCGTCCAAGACAGACATTCAACTAGGTACACTTGAGAGCGTCACAACTCGGGGTGGATGGAGACAACACCCCGTCGCCACGATGTTGCCCCGTCTGCCTTACCTTACCTTACCTTACCTTACCTTACCTTACCTGTACCTCTGTAACACACAACAAGATGCCAGCCATGGCAAGTCAAGACAAAACCGTCGCCGTCCCGAGATCCCAGGACACGGATCCACAAGTCCTAGTCCTACTCTAAGTGCAAGTAAATGAGAGCGGTGTGAGTATCACCGTCTCGGGCTGCGAGGGCGTCGGTTCCGGCCTGGCGCCAGCACCCTGCACCCTCCCGCCGAGAAGTCTCACCTGTACCACGTACACACAGCTCTTCACCTTGACGTCCCACGGCATAGCTGCGGTGTACGTATGTAGGTCTCCCTCTCCTGCCTTGAAACTACCTACGCAGCCTCCCGATCGCGACTGCAGGTTGCCGACGGGACAGACACTCACTCACTCCCTCTCCCCGTCTTTCTCTCTCTTCCAGTGGACAGCCAGACAACCAGCCACTGTGGTAGCGTCGTCGCCGTCGTTGGGAATCAGGAAGATGGGGCACAGCACAGATCTTGTGTGTCCTCAACTGTTACGCGGCCGCTGCTGCTGCTGCTGCTGCTGCTTACCTGCGTCAGAGAGAGTAGGGCGAGACTCTCTGTTCCGTCTCCTGACTGAATGTCTGTCTCGACATACGTAAGTGCGACGTCTTTCCCTCTCAACCTAGGGCCAAGTTGCACGTGAATGTGTGTAACCGACTCCCGAAGAATGGAAACCCCGTCCGCCCGTCCGCCCCGTCCGTCCGTCGTCTCAGCTGCCGGCACGGAATCAACCATGCGGTTTTTGGCCAAGACTCCATGGCAGCAAGCCAAGCAAGCAAACAAACAAACAAACACAACACACAACACACATGCATCATCATCATCATCTCTGCCTACCGCCTGCCTATTCCAATATACCTGCTGAACTCGCTCACACCACACTCTGTGTGTCCAAGTTGTTGCCGAGCATCGCCGTCTGACTTACCCAAGTTACCTTGCCTAACGCTTTACTTTACTTACGGAAGAGAACTACCCTGTCATGTTTCCCGTATACCACCTCCCAATTTGCCAAGGGGGCTCGCCAGCGCCCTTCAACGTCGCAATATCCAGAAAACGCCCTTTGGCCCTCGTCTCAGCCCAGGTACCGTACCGTGCCTCCTCCACTGGCGGGCATGCTCACTGGCCGGTAATATCCCGAAGGGGGGCCAGCAGTTAATATCCCGCGCGCGGCACTGTCCTGCAGGACCCCCCCTCGCACATCTGTTTACCACCTTACCTCACTCTACCGCGCGGCGTAAATAAGATAGGTACCTACCCTTTTCCGCTGCTGCTGCAGTTACTGCTGGTGTGCTGCTTTTTTATTTTGATTGTCCCTCTCCCGTACCCGCATCCCATGCCAGCAGCAGCAGCGGTGGGACCGCACTCTACAACTTCGTTGGACTTCGCAGACCGCCGCCGGATGTGTCCCGTCCATCGCGAAGGTGCCGTTGTATGTGCCAGGCACTCTATACCCACGCATGCTGCAACGGCAATAACTTTGCCCATCGTTGCCCCATCGTTGCCCCATCGCAGCGCATCGCAAACACGAGCTGCTCGCGCCGATGCAAGCGAGTCAAGTAGATTGCGAGCGCTACCCGAGAGGCCGGATGAACCGATGGGCCCCATAGATAGACGACGTCGCCTTGACGTCGTGTCTGCTGTTATCTAGGTAGGTAGGCGATCTCACCTGATTGCGGCTCCGCCTGTCACGACCGATTGCAGCGGAGCTCTCCGCCGTGTGTCCGCCGGAGGAGGCCCCGTAAACTGACGTCGCTTTGACGATCTCTTGTATTGCTGCTGGGGTGACTCCCTTCCGCTGCCCCCCCGGGCATACAACGGGAACTGGGTGTTTGATATCATGACTCGACCCCCGTAGTTGACCCCCGTACCCGTAGAGCGGAGGGGATATTGCTCACTTACTGATGACGAACTCTGCGCCACCCACTGGATCTGGATCTTGCTGGTACAGCAGCAGCAGCAGCAGCAGCAGCAGCATACCTTTACCGGGTTGGCTGCTGCGTCGCTGGGCCCGGTTCCGCGGAGGCTCCTGCCCGTAGTTCCGTGGGATGGTCACGGTGGTGGTGATGATAGGAGGCGGGTCTCTCTCACCCAAGAATAACCACCATCAGCAGTCGCAGTGGCCCAGCAGCTGCGTGTGCGTATGTGCGTGCTGCGGCGGCGGAGTTGAGTTGCAACGGTCAAGTTGCGTTGCCGAGATTCATTCCACTCGCGACTACCGTTGGCACACACACACACACCGTCTTCCATGTCACCCGACGACATTACTGATTGATCAATTCATCGTCCTTTTATGGAGGAGAACCATGACGTGAGGTCTTCTGGTCGGCCCCCCCACCTCCCCAAATGACTGTATGTATGGACGGAGCGAGACGGTCCTCTCTGGGCGTCGCCAAGCTCCCAAGGCGAAGATCCGAGGCGTAGAGTCGTAGCACTAACCTTCACGACCGTCCACTCGAGGTACCAATTGGGGACGAGATACACACAACCACCCCAATTCAGGGATGGGCCGCTGGTGGAACGATCGTCTCCTGCTGGAGCATGCCATGCCATGCCATGCTGCGGATAGTACTGATGGCTCACTGATAAGCCTGTCCTGACCCGACCCAAAACCGGCTGACGGATACCCTCTAGAATTGGAGTGGTGCTGTAAGTGGGCTGAGGGTGACGACGTCTTAGCGCATCATGTTCCTTGTGCAGGTAGGTACCTAGGTAGTATGTGTCTTGTTGATGTCTGACTGTTTGTTTTCGCTTCGCTCGCCCGCTGTTTCGCCTGTGTTTCTCGAAAGGAAGGGCAACTCCACCCAGGACCCCCGCCAAGGCGCTGTCATTGTGCCATTGTGCGATTGCCATGCCATCGATCTGCATCCGACACAGAGCCAGAATATCCTCCGCGGGATGATCGCCCCATCCCGCTGCTCACAAGCATGGCAAGAAAGGCGTGAGAGGGTCGGCTTCTGGGTGCTGTTTTGGGTCTTGGGGTGAAGTAACATAGCAGCAGCTGGTGCGGGGAGTCGCAGGGGCGTGGGACCATCGCGAAGCGGGCATGATGCGGTGAATCATGATCGTCGCGCCAGGTTTTTTTCTTGTTCCCGCACTCCCTGCCCTCGCCCCGTCCAGGCGTTTGAAAAGCGTTTGCGGAAAGAGGCCCATTGCCAAAGCCCCCCCCCCCGCGAAGTATCTCCGACTGCTGCGTGAGAGTCTCTGGTGGTGTTTTGGAGTTGTGGTTGGCCGAACCGACCCTTGTTCTTGGCGCCCGTTGGAGGTTGGCTCGAGCTTTCATCGTCCAGCCCCGAGCAGAGGCCACAATTGGCGGCGACGACCCAGGTCCTGACGCTGGTCAGAGATGGCTGCCGCCTTGGCACTCGGGAGTCTGTGAACCACTGAACACCACCAAAACTTTCCCATTTTTACCTTGATGCGAATTGAGTAGGTTGTGGACGTGCGGCGTTGACATGGGCGCCAGCCATCCTTCTCGTCGGCAGGATGCCAATGCCTTCATTGCACAGCTTATTTCCATGCTCTGACACAAATGCACACACACACACACACACACAATTAGGATGTAGTCATACGCTATCTCACCTTCGTTCCCTCTGGATCAACGTTCAGCCAGATCCTCTCCAATGCCGGCGGGCGGTGAGAGTCGTGCATTGTAGCCAAAAATCAACATCACCCTTCCAGCCGCGAATGCGCAGGACATAACTCCTCCCCCAAGCAGCCAGTAGCAGGGGAGCCCGCATATAATATCAGGTCCTGGCGCGCAGCACCAGCAGCTGCTGCAGCCGCACGGATCAAAGGTCGACCGACGAAAAGAATAGCAACCTGAACCGAGAGGCACGCGCAGCGGGATATGGAAATGCCTTCGCTCCGTGCGCGGGGCAGTACAGGGCAGGGTACGCAGGCAGGTCTCTCCAATGATCTGCAAATGCACTCTCGGACGCCCTTTTTTAGTCGCTTTTTTCCCTCCCTTTCTTCTGGGGTTTGGAACGTGCGGTGGGTGGTGGGATGCAAGTGCGTGATGATGTGTGTGAGGGATGATTCCCGGCGTCCTCTCAGTTGGGTATCCGCCAAGGGATCATCACCGGCCTAGCACACCGTTTTTGTTATCTCCCCCATCACGCGCAGCAAAAGCCGAGCGGATGCGCCGACGACCGCCCTGGTTGGCTGGCTCGGTGGGCTTCGAGAAGCAAGCTGGCGATGTGCGGCGGCCCATGGTTCGGGCTCAGGAGACCCTCGCGCACTAGCAACTCTCCCGGCGCACGAGGTCGCCCTCGGCCGCCAATAATGACACCCAGCAATCTGGCCTTCCCATGGATGGGAGATGGATGCTCACGCTCCTCAACGTCACTACCGCCCGCCGCCGCTGGGCGCTGGGCGGGCACCAGCGAAGCGGAGTGCCCTTCTTGTGGAAGCGAGGCAAGGCCGAGGACAAGGCCGAGCTCCTCTTCTCTTGTTCGGGAGGCTACCACGGCTGCACTACTGCGTGGGCACGGAGTATCGCTGGCTTGGGTGCTTGGCTAACATCACATGGCGCGGGCAATCCTATCAATAGTTGGGTAAAATAGTGTCCAAACACGCTGCAATACGGATTAGCTCGGCAAACTACACTTGACACGGAATGCGATTGCGCATGTCTGACACCAGGGCCTTGCCTGCGATGGCCCGCTGTCGACTGGGTCCAATGTCTTGAGATTGATTGCTCGATTCCTCTGGACCCTCCTGTACACTAGGCACTCTGTAGCCGCGAAGGGGAACGGGAGCGAGCAACTCTGTCACAACTTCGTTTCCCGTGGCTGGGAATAAACACACAGCGTAGGATCGAGAAGGCGCCGTTGTTGGGTTGTGGGAGACGGTCGGCGGTCGGTCGCCCGTATGCGGCCCCGGCGGTTCGAATCTGGAGAGCGAGCCACACTGGCCGTTGAAGGCGATTTGAAGAGGTGGATGCCCGTTTCATGATTCTTACACGCATACAGACAGCAGATGCCCGGTGGGATTACCGCGTATTGCTGCTGCGTCCTGCGTTGTATGCCGCGATTACATGTGCACTCTGTAGAGTCTCGGGATTTGGAGGCGGCTCGAACGCCTCCTCGCCTCAACCAGAGTGGCCCGTGTGGCCCTCCAGGCGGTGCGCGCTCTCCAGTCTCGCTCGCTCCCAAGACAAGACCCGAAAGACGGGCCACAGCCAACCCGCGCACCTGCCGATGGATGCTGCTGACAGACAAGCCATGTTTCTCATACCGAGCCTTGATTAAATCACCGCCCGGCGAGTTGTGCCGCCCGCACGGGTGAGATGGTGGACGGCCTATTGGGCCGCCAAGCCAGGTTTGGTCAGGTCACCACTGTGCCGTTTAGTCCGTATTTTCCTCCGACTTTCCGAGGGCAGCTCGAGCCGCTACTTGGTCAGTGCGCTTCTGCATCGCTGCCCCCCTGCCTGCCCACCATCAGTGGAGGAGTGACCGGGGTCGACAGCCTCACTTGCGTCGGTCAGACGCGGCCCTGTCGAATCGATATCATTACGAGGCGACAAGGGTGCATGCAAGGTGGGGCGAGCTTTTTTGCGAAGCAGAAAGCAGCGCAATGCACAGAGAATGACCCACTCACGACGCAGGACGGGCTCAGACTCCACGCGCACCTCTGTGGCTTTACTCCGGGTTCATGCCAGGGCACAGCTCGCACCTTCATGCCTGACTGCCTGGGATCCGAGGCACCAAGCCGCCCGCCACCACTCAACGGCCAAGGCAGCTGCACCGGCTGCCGCACCTCGCAGACGTCTGGCATTTGGCGCTGTCCGCCCTCATCAAAACCCCTCACACTGAGACTAGCGGTGGAGAGCGCGACAACCCAAACCGGCCTGCGGTTGGTCTGTTTGTCGTCGCCCTGGGATGAGATGCAATCTTGCTCGTCTGGGCTCTGGACCTACCACTGATCGCGCATTTCCTGTTTGGAAGCCTGGCTTTTGCTGTGTTGTGTCATTAGCTAAGAGCCCTAAGTGGTCGCCACTCCCAGCAACTGCCATCATCCACTGTGGTGGCCCGAAGAACGTTAGCGGCGTACTGCGGCTGCTGGATACCGCTGAAGCAAATCACCTCAGGCCCGAGACGCCAGCCATGCCGCCGTCCACGAGGGATGTGGGCGGAGGGAGGGAGGAGGGAGGCGTCACACGTGAGCCACAGTTTGGGTCTTGTCTTGTGAAAAGCCACTCCAACGGTCGTTGACGTTGGGTCCCGGCGCCGAATAGAAGGCCGGAGTGGGCGGATCAGTTGAGCAAGCCACACCTAGGATCAACCCACCCTCTCGGCTGCCCTTCGGAGAATCTCGCCCCTCCCCCCCGGGATGCGCCGCCCAGAGACCGTCTCGAGAGCGTGTGGTTGAAGGACGCCGTCATGATGGGCTACGGGAGGTTTGATGCATAGTTTATCCATATTGCCTTGTGGCAGGTCGCCGCGCCCGCGCTACGATCTTCCCGCAGAAGGCACGAGACGGCCTGCGATTGGATGTGTCGGTGATGGACGACGCAAACAGTCACCTACTTTGCTGCAACCTACCCGATTCTTTGTCATGCATCGGGGCGGTATCCAGCGAGCCAGCCCAGCTTTCACCTGGATGCCACGGACGCCGATCTGGAGAAAACAAAACCGCACATCAGCCGAGGGAGGATTGTAGCAGGCTCAGAAGCAGGCTCTGTAGCCTGAGGTTTTGGATCCCCTCCGATCCTGGATGCCTGCTGCGGCCAATCAATGCCGGCACCACTTGTTCGAGAGACGCCGGAGGCAGCGGCAGCCGGCTTGCACCAATCCTCAACACAACTCTGTCGAGGTTCACCGCGGCGCCCGGTGCTTGCTGGGAGAGAATCAACAACCGAGAGTTGCCGCCTCCTAGCTCATCTATCCACGTATCTGGCCACAGGCGGGAATAGATTGCGCTGACCAGAAACACACATCGTCCGTGGAATGCGTGTTTTTACCCTGCTTGTTACATCGCCGTGTGGGTTGCCTGTTATCGGCGTCTCCCGCTGGGCAGTATGCTGTAGCGGCCTGTTGCAAAACACATGTTCATCAAGCAACCCGAGCGCACGGCATAGGAAACACATCCTCAGAAGGTTCTCTGGGCTTGCTGGAACTGGAGACGTGTTTCGCCTTCTCCAGCCGCGATTGCCCGACAAGCAACTGGCAGCAGACAGGCAGGCGGCAGACAGGGGGGAGGAAACAAGCAAAAGAAAAAAAAAAAAGAATCAAAACTGCAAGTCACGGGCCTCGTTGAGATTTGCCCGGTGCGAGGGGGCGCTAGGCCGGACCGGGGGAGTCATCGAGAAGGGGGCCCACTCTGTGCTGGGGACGAGGGTGCTGTGTGGTCTCAGCGCTCAGTCAGAGATGGGGCAATCGGCTCACGCCCTCGTCGAAGGCTGCCCGCTGGCGGCACCCCTTGGCACTCGCGCGACAACGCTCTGGCGGCGCAGACAGGTCGACAGGCGTGGAGGTTGAGGGAATTGGGGAGGGGTGTGGGTGCGAGGTGACAGTGACACACTCGCGTCTGAGTGGTCGTGTGTCAGCCCAGCCCTTGTCCAAGGAAATGTTCATGGTCACAAAAATCACTCTCGCGATGCATTAGCGCAAAACCCCAAGAGGCGTTGGACCCACACCCCATCCGCCCAAGTCTCTGCGGCGAAGGACCGCACACACCACCGTCGGCTCACACCCTATGCCCTGTCTGGGCTAGCGCCGCGCCCGCAGATTGAAAATAGGATGCACGGTGGACCCACATGGGTCTCGAGACAGGATGTGCTGGCCTGTGCTAGCCAGGCGAGCGGCGATCCAGGCGAGCCAGGTCGCAGTGGGGACGCAGTACGTACCGCGTCGGCCCTTGGGCGACCCCCCCTCGCCGCTCCGTCCTGGGTCTGACTTGGGCATTGGATGGGGCGGCGGCGGCCAATCAAGCCACCCAAACCACGCAATTCGAGGGCGCCGTGGGCACGCAAGCTGGCGCTGGTACCCTGGTACCCTGCCATTGCTTTGACACACACAACGGGGCGGCAGAGCGAAGCCACTGGACTCTGGCGGTGCCCGGATGTGGTTATCGACAAATATCAACGACATCCAGCCCACTCCAGCACGTTCCTGCCTCAACCACCACTACCTCCTCCACCGACATTCTCGACACTCATTGACTTTGACCCTTTCTCGCCCTCCGCCGCCCCGTCGCTGGAGTCTGTCCCTCACCGTCGCCTCCCTTCCGCACCGGCCGACCACATGAGGCTTCTTCTTCTGCGTCCCGCCCACTGACACCCAACCAACCCCGCGCCGGACGACATCATATCTCACCACCGCACCCCAGCTTTTTTGTTGACTCGTTCGCTCGACGTCACCTCTTCTTTTATTTTTGCGACCCAGACTTGGAGTTCAGCCCAGGACAGCCAGCCTAAAAACCAAGCCAGTCCCCTGTAGGAAACCGGACGCCCGTTGTTTGGTCCCGAGGAGAAAAAAACAACAGGAAAAGAGATACCCAACCCGTGGTCACTTAGGAATCCCGTTTTCCTCTCTTTCTCTTTTCTTCATTAGTCTCCCGTTCCCTGAAGAAGCCAGCCCGCATCCGGACACGTCCCCAGCCAAGCCGAGCCAAGCCTGAACGGAGTTAGGATATCGGGGATCGAGGATCGAGGACCAGATCATGCAGCATGTCTCAGCACCGTTCGGATATCCCACTCCACCAACCTCGCCATCACTTGAGCAGCAGTGTGCGATCCAGGGACATCCTCACATCACAGTACAGCAGCCGTTCCAGCAGCAGCGCTATGTCCCAGTCGCGCCCGAGGAGAGGTTAGGAAGGTTCCTGACCGGTTCCCTCCAGCTGACCGAGATCTTGGGAACCGGAGCCTATGGAGTGGTGTATACGGCCGTCGACCACAAGGACGGCGTGCGGTACGCCGTCAAGTGCCTCAGCAAATTCAACGGAGATGGGACGCCGCTGGATCGTCGCCAACTAGCCTTCCAGACCCGGGAGATCCGCCTTCACTACCTTGCGTCTGCCCATCCCAACGTGGTTTCTATGTTGAAGATTATCGACAACCCCGACTGCGTCTACGTTATTCTGGAGTACTGCCCCGAGGGAGACCTCTTCTTCAATATTACCGAGTGCGGGCAATATGTGGGTAAGGAGCAGCTTGCCAAGAGCGTTTTCCTCCAGATTTTGGACGCGGTAGAACATTGCCACAGCCTGGGGATTTACCACCGGGATCTGAAGCCCGAAAACATTCTCGTCTCGGACCGAGGCGAGACTGTCAAGCTTGCGGACTTTGGCCTGGCCATCGCAAACGACCGATCTGAGGACTATGGATGCGGCTCGACCTTTTACATGTCTCCAGGTAGGTTCACCAAGCCATCCACGCGATTTCCCTTGCTCTTTCTCCCTCTCCCTTCAGCGTCTTTTGCGATTTTTCTCTCCCATGTTTGCAGCCAAGCCGAGGAAACCCTCTCCCCCATTCACCCCAACCAACAGCCAACTAATTTTCTCATCTTTTTCTCGTTTCTTAGAATGCCTGGATCAAACATCAAGAAGGCCATTTTATTATTGCGCCCCAAATGACGTCTGGAGCCTTGGAGTAATCCTGGTGAACCTCACCTGCGGACGCAACCCATGGAAACAGGCATCCCATGAGGACTCCACATACCGGGCGTACACCAGAAGCCAGGGCTTTTTGAAGACGATCCTTCCCCTGTCGGATGAACTGAACGACATTTTGGGGAGGATATTCACCAGGAACCCGGACCAGCGCATCACCCTGCCCGAGCTGCGCGCTCGAGTTGTCGCCTGCAATAGGTTCACCGACCAACCGGCCACGATGCCGACACCGCCTGCATCGCCAGTGCCCACCACCCCTGTATACGTTAACTGCGAGGTACCCGCCATCGATGAGGAGTACGGTTACGCCTCGCCCCTTTCGCCCGCCGGGTCGGACTCCATGTCCGACGGCGAGTCGACGTGCTCATCCGACGAAGGATCCCTTGCCTCATCTTGCTCGACCATCGACGACTTCGAGGACGACGAAGACGAGTTCAATGATGACATCCCCGAGGTCAAGACCCCGCCCCCTCAGACGACCCGTTCGGAGCCTGCTATTTACGAGCTTGAGGATGCTGGCATTGTCAGATTCCGGCCAGACTACATGCATCCATATGCATCGGCTATCCCGGAACCTGTGCATCCCGTGCATTTGCCCATCCAGTCGGTGTGCGCACCAAAATTCCTTCCCGAGCAGTTTGCTTGGGATAGAATGAAGTACGCACAGCCGGCGCCCCAGCTCCATCATCCGGTTCCTTTTCATTATCAGGTGCCCATGTTCACCGCTCACATGCAAGGCTGCTACTAGCTTCAGCTTCTGATGCGCAAATATGGCTCGGCTTCCTCGATGCCCTGCACTATTGCCTTCGTTTCGTTGATGTGAGCCGGACCGCTATGCCTTGATCGGGGATTTGGAACGGACCCGTCGTCGTCTCGTCTCCATGACGAGACCCCGACAAGCAGTTGGATCAATCCGACTGTCTTGTTCGGGACAACATTTACACCCAACGTTATTGCGCGACCCCCGAGAACGAGGGCACGCACCATTTTTATTATTTTTGGATTCATGGTTCCAAGGAGGTACCTATCCCGTGGATTTCTTCCATTGCCGCGGACGCCGCCGGTACCAGCGAGTTTCCCGACGAAGCTCCCAAAATACGCCATGTCCATATCATCACCACACACTGTATTCCTGCCATTTTCTTGCTTTTCTTTTCTTCTTCTCGGGAGAACTGTTTTGAGGAGTGGTCGCTTGATTTGGTTTCATTTGTTTTGGAAGCGTGGAGTTGGTTCAAGAGGGACCCGTCTGGGAAAGGGGACCTGTCTCCGGGGGAATTCTGTCTTCTCTTTGACTTGAACATATTTCTGCACGTCGTTTGGTAGGAAGCATTGTTTTCGGCGCAAGGGATACAAGACGAGGCGTTTGAGCAACTCTGGGGCACGCTAGCAAGAGCCGGAGACTCGCTGTCGCCTTATTATCAGCCGCTTTTACTCGACTTTAATAACCCCTCTTCTTCGACACATAACCACCAACCGTCAGTCAATGCAACACCCTGACGACGCCGACGACAAAGAACGCAGGCGCGGAGCGCCCCGCTTGCTATGGGACGAGGCGAGAGCAGCGATCTGGTTCGATTCTTGTGTGTTCTTGCTGGTTGGATTTTGAGATGAAAAATGAGAGATGGGACACGAGATTTTAGACATTACCCAGGGTCAATAGCCCGGTGCTGCCAGGAGCATTATCCTTGGCAAACAATACGTTTATTCAACTCCAGGACACGCGCTCCCATCGTCAAGATGGTCGAGCCAGTCCAGGAGGTTGGTCGGAGGGTTTGGGATCAAGCAGCACGCAATAGAGCGGCTTGCAGCCTCCTTAAATGGCAATGAGAGAACGTTGAGAACACATCTGATCTACTCTGTCTTACGTGCTGTGCTTGCTCCGAGGTCTTGCCCAAAAACAAGTCTGTTACTTTGTCTCTTGCGGGCTCGCACGGCGGGCATGTTCATCAGAGTCACTCAAATCGGGCAAGCTCGGTGAGGTGACTTTGCCTGCTTAGGGGACAAATTGATCTGATGGCGCACGTGATGAGCCCGCCATGCTGCTGGCTTTCGCGATCTGGTCTGGGCCATGATGTCGCCCTGTGTGCGTGTGCCCGACCGCTCCTGTTCCTACCTAGCCGCAAAGGTTTCCAGAGCCTGGGTCGCGGGCGCGTCTCTGGCCTGTGAGCGGCGGGACCAGCTTTGGATCTGGATTTGGAACCACCATCAGGTGTCAGGTGTGTAAGGTACCTACCTACCTACCTACCCTCCTTGCTGAGCAAGCAAACAAGCAAGCAGGCAAGCAGGAAATGTCGCGCAGCTAGATGCTGCTGGGCGAGTGGGCGAGCAGCACCACCGCGGGTGGTCGGGCGTACCACTCGGCAACCTATCTGAGGATCCTGTCTATGGCTGGGTGGGCATGGCTGGGACGGAATGGGATGTTTCATTGCAGTCACCTCACTCACTCATCAGTCACTTCCACAGCTACCTACCTACCTCCAGAGGGGCACCTTTTCCTGCTACCGCTACGTCCAAGAAGGCACCTTTTCCCGCCTGCTACGTCCAAGTGCCGTACCGTCCACGGCGGCGGCGGCGGCGGGGGTTGGTGGATTTGGGTGGGTGTGGTGGTGGTGCCGCCTCAGGGAGTCCCGTCTCTGGTTTTGGCTTGCGCACCCGCTCATTGGCTTATGCAGGCGGAAGCCACTTCGCCTTACTTTTCTGGCGTGCAGCGTGACGGGTTGTGGTCGGGCGAATCGCAGCCTGGGGTGCGCGCTGCTGGTGTGTGGGGAGGGGAGGACCTTGGGCCTTTGATGCGGGAGGGCGGTAGGTCCGTATTGGAGTGAGGTGTGGGATGAGGCGGGCTGGATGGTTGTTGACACCGGTTTGAGGTGGTGATTGTTGCCCTGCGGTGCGGTGCGAGGCGGGTGATTGGTGCACTGCTGCTGAGATCTTTTTGCCTTGGCTGCCGGCGGGCGGTTTCTAACGAGCCAACCTGTTCGGGCGCTCTAGTTCCAATCCAATCGCTCTGCGGCGGGTTGGTTTGGTTGCGAAGGAAGGCAGGAAGGAAGGAGCTCCCGCCTTCCCGTCTGTTTATGCTGCACGTTGCTGGATTTGGGTTGGTCGGTGCGGAATATCGGCAGGATGGATCTCTGGGATCGCTGACCATTCTTTCGGTCTTTGGTTTTTCACGCGTCAATGTTCTACTGTTGCAGCTTGCGAGGTTCAGCTCCCAGGAGAGGAAGTTCGTGACGGCTGACAGCTTGGTGCTGTCCTGGCCCGTGCGGTAGCCTAAGACTCCCCGCCTTCTTCTTGGCCTGCCCGCCGCCACCGTTGTTGCCCCTCTGCCCCTCTTCCGTCTGACTTGTCGACTGGCATTGGAGATTGGCCCTGCAGCCCAACATGCTCTCTTCTCACTCGGGCGTCAAGTCTCGAGACGGCTGGGTTGAGCACAACCGTAGTCACTTCGGTGAGCGGTGTGCCACGGTTACTGATGATCTATCCCCTTCGCCCTCAACTGAAGAGGGTGATCAGATCGTCGATGATTACCTCCCAATGTCGTGGGCCAAGCATGTGTCCTACCTACCAAACTCCCGCAACGGCCATTGGGCGCCGCAACGGGGGTAGGCCCCCGACAAAACCATCAACTATGACGACTGCGCTTACCCTTCCCCCAATTTCGTTCCCGATCCTCCCGCTGATCCTGGGTGTTGAAACAAATGGAACGTTGAGGGCGAGTGATCGCTGCAGCCCGCTAACGCCGGCGAGCCACCAGTCACCCGAAGCGGCACTCCCTACCACCATCGCCCAGCTTCGGGCTGGCACGGCTGGATGCCTGCCTACCGGCGTAACTTGGTTACGATGCACAACGAGGGTGGCTTCATGCTCCTTTTGCGCGGTAGCTGGCTTGGCCTGTGTACTGTGGCTCGCGAGGGAGGGCCGCGGGGCCGTTCGCCTGCCACGGCCGTCCACTGGGACCACAGGACGCCAGTCTGGCAGCGAATCGAAGAGCACGGAGCGGGCAGGAGGCCGAGTCCCAGCCCACATGTGCCATGGCGCTTGCGGAGGACAGCCACAGACCAGCAGCGTATCGTCCACGGGCGGAGAGGGACAAGCACAACAGAGGAGGAACAATACGCGAGTGTGTGTTAGAGTGCTTGCATTAGCATACGCAGTGCATACATTCCCATCCTTTGGGCTGCCACACCCACATGCAAGCTCGATGCCCCGCGACCAGTCAGCCATCTGCCCTCCTCCTACCGGTTCCCACTTTTCCCTCTCCCTCGCAGAAACGTAGAAACTCTCAGGCACGCGGGCGAATCAGGACTCTGCAGCCTGCAGTTGAGCTTGGCGGATACTCTGTCAGCCCAGATGATCGAACCAAAGGCCGAGAGCAGGCTGCGCGCGAGTGGGGCGCCGGGATGGCTCTCTATGATCCGTTCTCAACGCAGCAACAACGTGCTGCCGCTGCTGCTGGGCTGGGCCTAGAAGGCTGACCTGCATCAGCGGCCTCCTGTGCCCAGTCGCGGGGCACGACCTTTCCTAGGGCTGTGATTGGAGATGGGGAGCTGAACCTGCGCTCCTAGAGAGGGGCTCACATGGCGGTGAAGGAGATGGCGACGCGTTCAAAGGACGCCGGATGGGCGCTTCCGGCTGCTGGTTGGCTCGAAGTCAAGATGTGGGAACTGCGGTGAAGCTGTCCACCAGATAGCATCCGGTGGGTTGGGTGAGAGGTGCTTCCGGCCTAGTGGCCATAGGGGGGCAGAGCAGAGCAGATTCAAGATCCCCGATCTGCTAGTGACAAGAAGCTCCGGCAGTGGTGTTCCCTAGCACGGCTTGTCGGCAACGAGCATCGACCATTGGCGTGCGACTGGTCGCCCCCGTCAATGCCGCGCTAATAACAAGTACTAAAGTGCTGGAGCTGTCTATCACACGGCCAATTTCCTTTGGATATCAGCCCATCAACGAAAGGTTGTTGTTCGGTGGCGCCGGCCAGAGAGAGCGTGATGCCCTGGTTCCTTGCCGAGTGGACGGGAAAACCGTCGAGATGCATTTCCACATCCACGACCCCCGAGACCCTGTGGTGTCACGTCAAACGGGGCAGGTGGCGAACGGGCGCTGGTTATCTGCTAACATCTCTTGACCGCCATCTTTGGCAAGAGAGTTATGCCTGTAAATGGATGCATCCGGATGGCCTGGATGCTGCTCCAATATCTGGGAGCTGAGATCATTGGTTGTATCTCAGATCCTCCCCTTAGGCACATACATGTACGAGATCACAAGGCCTCGGCATGCTGCCCCTTATTAGAGAGGAAACGGCACTTGCGCCCGAGTTCACAGTTGCGACTTGCAGTTGGGGAGCTTGCATCGTGGATACAGCCGGCCGGCATCTGATCTCGGGGTACCGGAGCTTTGTGAGGGAGGGAGTACCAAGATCTACTACGCACTCCGGATCGTTCGACATGGTGCACCGCCGACCTGCGTAGCGTACCGGTATGTCTTCGGTCCCGTGTGGGAGACTAAGACATTGACCCTCAGTCTCACGGGCCTGAGACACAAGCGTTCTCGTACCATGGTTTGACAGCCGCAGTGTGTATCCAGGGATGGGCCCTCTTGCACAGACCAATGGACGGCTTGAACTCTGACAGAGAGCAGTGGTTTGTTTCTTGCGCTAATAAAAGTCTCACCAAAAACCAAAAAGAGACTGATCAGATATTGCGAGCGGCCTGCCGGGAGCTGGCGTTGAAGGTGGCGGGTGTTAGCTGGGCCTGCTTTCGCTCTAGTTGCTCCGACAGCCAATCATCACTCTTGGCTGCCCAAGCTTGAGATCTGATCACTGTCACCTTTGAGCGGTGGCTCGGGATACTTTCCCAAGTCAGGGCCCTGGATGGTCTGTACTGGCTTCGAGAGGTGGTGTGGTGTGTCGGATACTGCCGTGTTTTTGCTCGCCACCTACCTGAGCGTGTCCGACGGGAGTCTGTCTCATCGGAGATCTAGATGCTCCCTCCCTACCTTCCCCTAGCGCCGTACGCAGGTGTCACTCATTTGGGCGGACGTTGGGAAAGTCGAGCGTGTTGACCAGGCCATCCCGGTCATGTTGCCGGAGCTGTGTGGCGACGAGGGCTTCGAGAACGGACGCACTGGCCTGTGGGTGTGCCGAGACAAGACATACTGTCTCTGTTGACTTGTGGTTGGTCCGGCTTGGCGGTGTTTGGACGCCGGTGATGCGACGGTTGTTGAGAAGGGGCTTGGGCGCGGCGCTGGCGGCATGTCGGAGGGGATCTTGACGACGAAATGGGGGCGATTTCTCGGACCATGCCCCGGGGGAGCTTCTACCGGCCCAGGCTCGCATTGCGGGATTATGGGCCCCAGCGGGTGTGTGGTGAAGGCGCGCCGGCCCAATGTTGGGGTCTCATGGTCCCGGGGGTTTGCTCCCGGTGGCGAGACCAAACAGGCGTGCCGTCTGTCGAATCATGGGAAGAGGGATGGATGGCGCGCGGGTGTCGCGGCTGGGCGAATATTTCCCCTTCGCTCGGGTTGAGACAGGGCGAGAGGAGGGGGAGTTGGGTGCTGCTGCTCTGAGTAAGCCGGTGGTCCTTGTGACGGCTGCCGTTGCTCATCAACACGGACTCAGGTCTTGGGCTGACTTTCGCCCCGCGGATTTATCGACCGGAGGGAGGTGTGGGCTAGGGACTAAAGCAAGGTTTCGCACGGGAGTTGCTCTTGGGCTTCTCTATCTACCTAGGCAGGGCAGTACGGCAGCTTGCCCCTTTTCAGGGCCCTCACGGGCTCTCACTGGAAGGTTGTCTGTCTGTTGTGCCATGCTTCCGACTCACCAGTCGCCTTCAACTGCGCACGGTACTCCGTATTCTCCGGTTCACGTGGACTGAAAGCTGGGGTAGATAGCCGCTGCTATCAAGGTTCAGCCCCTGACGGACAGTGTAGTTTGCGACCTTGGTTATTCTCCACACCGCGCATGTTATCTCCGGGCTCCGCCAGATCGCGCGCGGTCGGCCGACGTTGAGCCACGCTGTGGATTTGGATCCAGAGTCCACATCCACTCTACCTCCTCTACCCACAGTAGGTACGCAGAGTTTTTGCAGACTCCACATGTGACAAACACCGTATCCACATCAACATCCACATCCACATCCACCCCAACGGCAACACAGCCATAGCGACAGTTTCGGCGCCTCCCTCTCAACAATCCAACCAGGTATTCCTGCCCGGCTAGCTCAATCGGTAGAGCGTGAGACTCTTATGAGAGTGATCTCGGCCGATATCTCAAGGTTGTGGGTTCGACCCCCACGTCGGGCTCAATTCCCGTCCTCGTTGTTGGAGTTCATATATTTTGGCCCCTTTTTGGGGTTGTTTTGTTGTGTTATCTTTGCACGCATCACAGTTTTCTCATGTTGCTATTGGCCAGTTGGGTGGCTGCAGCGGTGCTGGAGGGTGCTACGGTATCCGGTAGCCCCTTTCTTTCTCTCGGTACCCCCTTTTCCACTATCGCCCGGAACTCCGTGATCCGTACCGTCCGTGGGCCCCTCGTGATCTACCTAAGTAATCTATGTCCGGGCAACACCACCACTTGGAGCTTTGGTGGTGTTGTCCAAGTGGTTACAAGACTGGGTGAGATTGTTTGACTTGCCGCGATGGCGCCGGCGGATTAGCTGAGCTGCCATCGAGAACACGCCAGCTGAACCTTCTTTCCCCTTCTCGAGAAGCCTGTGAGCTGCCAACTGTGCCCATCAAGGTCCTCGTGACAGTTGAAGCTGTCACGCGCGCGCTTCTGTATGCAGGGACTATCGGGGCTTGCCGTCGGCCTTGCTCTAGTGTTGTTGCTCGGGAAGAACCTTAGTTGGGTGGTTAACTAAGGTAGCTAGAGTAGGTAGCTAGAGCAGCCAGCCAGCTGATGGCGCCGGTGGAAGTTTCGATAGTGACAGTCGAGGTACGATGCTGCGGTCACGCCCCTTTTAGTAGCGCTGATGGGCTCACACCGAGGAGTTAATCTGATGGCTACACTCACGGTGCTTACACTAGCAGAGAAGGTATTCAAAAAGGACCCTTATTACATAGGTGGAGATGAACGCTCAACTAGATGCCTGAGTGCCAGCCATGCTGGAGTCTAAACCAAGAACACAGTTCAGTCCAGCGTTCGTGGTGCATGGCACCAGCCAGCATCGCGACCACAACAAAAGCACCACGATTGCCAGGATGGCCACTCAGGGGCCACCACAATGCAAACCACAGTCAAGCCAAGTCTCACACAGCCCAAACAGCCCACAGCAATTGGTGTCAATCAAGCCTTTTGATAACACTAATGAGCTAGTAAAAACGAAATAAGAGTACATCGTCTTGCGTAAGATGAGGCATGTAAAGCCGCAGACAGACATAGTAAACAGAACGATATAAAAGAACCACCATATAAAAGCTCGGGGGGATGCCCAGAGAATACATCTCCAGGGCCAATTAAGAGCCTCCTCCTCCCCCCTCCCGCTGCGTCTAGCACAGAAGCATTCATCTGCACCTCGGATTGGAATGAACATGATATGAATTCGGGGGATATCATGAGATTTTTGTTGTGCCAGCCACGCTTTCTGACCATCCCTTTTTCTCTTCTCTCCACTCCGTGTGTGTGGGGGGGGGGGTATCATTCTCTCTCCAAACCCCTCTCTTCCATTTGCGACACCACCGTCCATCCGCTATCCCACTCTATGGGGCAACGCCAAAGGTCGTCTTTGGCCACCCAAGGACGACAATCCCCTGGCCCTGCAGGTACGCAACGAGGTTCTCCATGGGAAGGAACACCGCCGCGGGGATCTTGCCGGAGTCGTAGGTGCCGTATGCCTTCTCGAGGACTTGGAGGGCGGCCAGGGAAGACTCGACGGAGCGCTTGGTGGGGTTCATGCTGCCGCCGGGGATGGTAGGCTGGGGGTAGATGCCGCCGCCGGGGATGGTAGGCTGGGGCTGGAAGCTGCCGCCGGGGATGGTGGGCTGGGGGTAGAGGCTCCCGCCGGGGATGGTAGGCTGGGGGGTGATGGAACCGCCGGGGGTGTAGGGGACGGGGGTGATGGTGGAGGTGTTCTCGCCGCAGAGGGAGAGGACGGTGAGGATGCTGCGAGCCTGCGAGGTGATGCTGCTGGGCCACTTGCTGGTGTCACGGCCGTACTCGCGGAGGATAGAGCGGTAGAGGGTCATGAGGAGGAGGACATCGATGGGCTCGCAGTAGCCGATGCGCTGCTGGCGGGTGACGAGCGAGGCGCCCGAGCCACCCAGGACGATGCTGCGGTCGACGGACACGCCGTTCGCCTCGAGGGTGTCGGCAATGCCTTCGAGGATGATCCACGAAGTGAACGACGGCTTGTGGTCGCCCAGAGCCTGGAGGCCCTCCGTGTAGGCGACCTGGAGGCCGGTAAACGAGGGGTCAGAGCCGGTCGACTTGGGTGTGATCTTGGTGAAGGTGGCACCATCGTCCGAGATCTTGAGGCCGCACCCGCCGAGGATGTGCGTGAGCTGCACAATGGCGAGGACCTCCGCCTCTGAGCGGTGAGCCTTGCTCAAGAGGATCTTCAGGGCACTCTGGATGCCTCCGGTGTGGGGGCACTGCGACTGGTACCCGCCAATGGTCTCCAGTGTGATCTCATCCCGCTTGCCAGGGGTGAAGGTGGTTGAGGTTCCCGGGGGTGCCTGGACGCTGGTGATGCCTGCAAGGTGCTTCAGCGCCTGCTTAATAGCATTAATCTGCTTGACGTCGTCCCTGGTCTTGCTCTTCTTGTTCTGGAGCTTGACGAGATCCTTCTCGAGCTGCTTGATGACCGCCTTGATGTTGGAGCCACCTGGGGGGTTGAGAGACTGCCTCGACTCAATGCGCTCGTCCCTCTTCGGCGAGGGCTTAAAGTCACCTGTGATGGGCGGGTAGAAGCATGGCTCTTTGGGGGGAGTATCTGGGCTGCAGTATTTCAGGCCGCCCGTGGGTGGGCTGGGGCTGAGTCCGCCGTTGTCAGGTTGCCCGATGATCCATGCCTGGCGTTCCTGGACGTTTGAAGGGAGAGCATTCACGGCGCTCAGGCTGAGCAGCGAGAGGGCGAAGACTGATCGAACCATTGTGGCGGAGACAGACTGGCGGTGTGCCGGTCAGAGAGAGAGAAAGATGCTTCGTTGATCGTCGTTCGTTCGTCGGGGCGCGGGGAACTAAGCTTTTGCAATCGTCGTGATTGTCCATTGACGGAATATTTATAGAATGGCATCGCGACGACTCCGACGGCATTCACCCCGCACCCAGCGAGCAACGTGAAAACCCGCTGACGTGGTTAGCTGTAGCCAGAGCTGCTTGTGGCGGCAATCTCGAGGGCAATATGCGGATAGATGAAAGGACTGGAGAGAGAGGCAAAGAATGATATCGGCCGAGGACTTTAACCGGCCCTCCGAAGAGCTTGATCGCCCCCGAGCCAGTCCCTGGCCAGACGCCCAGAACAAACAATAAACAGGGCCATTGGAAATAAGGTTACAACCCTCGAATTGTGCCTATAACATGAACTGAATCCGGCCAAGTTCGGTCGATCGGTGTCGGGAGAGCCGTGATAAACCGGTCTTCAGAAGTGTCGTGACAGGCCGCGGCGCCGCTATTTTTGGATTGACGTTAGATTCTCCACGGTGACGACAGTGATCTCCCTGTCAGTGAATAACTTTAAATGAAGCGGCGGTATTCGCGCGGTGCTTCAGCGGCGAATATCAAGCGGCTTCCAGACGCCCAACACAGTCGGAGTCGCATCGAGCACTCTAAGCCATAGGCCGCGGTGGCATCGGCGGTTTCGTCAGAGGCTCGACGGCGGTGATCTCCGTTTGACGGATTCCTCGGCTGGAATATCGCATCGCTGTCCTCTGGACTGAGGCTTGCCGTCTTGCCATCATCGTTGCTGGCACATGCCACATGCCACATCCCTCACGGCATCGCGGCATCACCTCATGGCCTCGCCTGTGACCCGACCCTCGACCCTCGACCGCCAAGGGGCTTTACCCGGACCTGGGTGCTGCTCGAACGATCGACCAACACTAGCAGCGGCAGCAGCAGGACCCCAACACGGGACCTCGACGATCTAGATCAACACTTGTCGCTGACCGCCGCAGAAGTTGAGGCTCTATAGTGCAGGGTTCTCCATACATACATACCTACCTACCTTACCTTCTCCAGAAAACGCTCGATAGGACTTCCAAGAATAGCAATAGAGTTTGCCTGCCTGTTCTTCGCGATCCGGGTTTCTAGAGAGTGCACAGCGGCGAACACTCAAAGCACCGCACTAAGCATCTAAGCGTCGTGCAGCCCGCCAGCCAGCCGAGCGCAGCACTCAGGAAGCAGTCGTGCCGGGCGATAGCGAGCGATATTGGGGTCGAGGTTTGCGGCGGCTCTTCTCCACCCGCCACCCGCCTGCGTTCGGGAGCGTGGCTTGCAGCATCTGCCAGGGGGGTGCCATCGAAGGACGCTCTTTCCCGTGCAGCTCGCCTCTCGCCCTCCATCTTTCACGGGACCTCTCCCAGTCTCAGGAACAGAAACGCCTCCTAGGTAATGGCCTCCCCCCCCCCGTGCCTCTTTTGAGCTGCACCGATGCGACCACCAGCGCGAATTGCTGTCCTGTTCCCGAGTGGCCTGAGCCGCGGTATGACGTGCGCCGCTTGCCCGCGCACCGGGCGGAAAACGTTCGTCCGCTTGCTCAGGGGACTGTTCCTGATTTCCGTCTGCGCGCATCACGTCACGGCCAAATTCCGGGGTATCGCAATCAGCCAGCGGCGCACTTGCGCAGCTGGATCGTCCGGTCGCGAGAAGCTGTCAAGCGGGCCAGGGCGCTCTTTTGAAGGGATGCCCAGCTTTCGTTTGTCGGGATTGTCCAGCCGGTGGAACGGCCGAGTGCAAGAACAGAAAGAGAAACGCGGGGCTACACGTCCCGAGACCCGGTGGCTAGATCCATCGAGTCGTGACTTCCCGCCTGGGCTCCGGATGTGAGGCTGGTGTTGCGCCTGAGATGCTTGATTGCTGTGGCTTCAGCGGTCAATGCAACCAGCCGTGAAGCCCGCCAGCCCGCTCCATCCAGCCACCTGCCGCCAGCTGCCAGCCCTCCCACCCCCGGCTTCCAGAAAATATCACAGGCTTGGCCTGTGGGCACCCTTCGACCGGGGGCCTCGGCGCGGTGCAGACGGCGGTGGGGATTCTTCAATTCCCCATCATTCGATTCGGGCGTCGCCGTGAATCCCAACAAAACAAAAACCTGTTGCAACATGCCATGACATACTAGTAGAAAGACTCTGTATAATAAATAAACAACTTGGCAGAACTCTACAAACCTACCTAAAATATCCCCAAAACTCAATCTAAAACACCCCAAAAACCCGCCACAATCTGCCCAATTCTTCTCTCTCTCCCGCCCCCAAACGTTTAGTTTCGAGTGTAACAACACTATGTCCGGGCCCCACGAAGCTTCGGCCTCGCTCCGGCAGCGACGGCCCTCCATAGGCGCCGCCGCCGCCGAGAGCATCACCAACGCGGCCAAGTCGGTCGAAGCCAAAGTCTCCACCGCACTCACTGTCCTCTGGGACGAGCTCCCCCACTGGCGGCAGGACAACCACTTCATCCTCAGCGGGTACCGCCGCACCAGCAACAGCTACTTCCAGTCGTTTCTCAGCCTGGGGTACCTGCACAATGAGTCGGTCAACATCTGGTCGCATCTCCTGGGTGCAATGGGCTTCACCGCCGGCGGCGCCTTTCTCTACCGCGTGATCGCGCCCCGCTACGAGACCGCGTCCGCGTCGGACATGCTCGCCTTTGCGTGCTTCTTTGCAGGCGCCTTCTTGTGTCTGGGAATGAGCGGCACGTACCACATGTTGATGAACCACTCGGCCGCGGTGTGTAAATGGGGGAACAAGCTGGATTATACCGGGATTGTCTTCCTGATCGTGGGCAGTTATGTGCCCGCGATGTACTATGGACTCTACTGCCACCCGGCGCTGATGCGTGTGTACATGCCCGCTGTAAGCTTCCAGTCCCTCCTTGATGAACGTGCATCGCCGTATTTTGGCTGACAACTCTCCAGATCGGACTACTCGGCCTCGGGTGTCTCTGTGTGTCGTGGATCGAGCACTTCCGAACTCCCGCCTGGCGCCCTTACCGGGCCCTCATGTTTGTTGGCCTTGGCGTATCAGGGGTAGTGCCCATCCTTCACATCCTGATTACCGACTATGACTACCGCCAGTTGAACGACTTGATGGGGCTCAATTGGGTACTGTTTCAGGGTGCACTGTACATCTTTGGGGCATTCCTCTATGCGGTAAGAACAACCTCCCCGGTCCTGTTGAGAGTCAGCATCGCTAACACAGAATGCAGGCTCGTTGGCCGGAACGGCGGTCTCCAGGCTCCTTCGATATCTGGGGGAGCTCTCACCAGATATTCCACATCTGCGTTGTCCTCGCCGCGGCATCGCACTTGTATGGCATGACCAAGGCGTTTGACTATCACCACAGCGTCCTCAATGGGAAATGCTGAGGTAGCCCAGGTTTGTTGGCGCGAATTAGACGGCGATAGACCATAGATCAACATTTCGAGGATGTCGAAGTCAACGAGCAGTAATTGTGTCCGAGTGTTGCGCTGAAAAACGCCTTCTTCCATCGCCATCATCTCCTCAGGGGTTGGGCCAGTCGACATATCACTCAACGCCGAGGTCCATGACCTTTATCAGCCCAGAACCCATCGCACATGCCGCCCAGCAGCTGAAACGCAGGTTTGGATTCCACGCAATGGTTGTGATCCTCGTCAGGGGCTCATGGGTGATAGCACGAGATGCCAACCTGTCGTCAATTTCCGCCTCGCGATCTTCCACCTCATCCTCTGCGTCCGCGCCCTTCTTTGCGCGGCCCTTCTTCTTGCTCGCATCTTTCTTCTTCGCCAGCCGCTTCTTTCTATCGATCTCCTTACGCTTCTCGGTCCTGGGGTCGTCGTTCACTTCCGACAGAAATCCCTGCAGGATCCTCGCCGCGCCTCTGGGGCGGAACGCATTTGTCTCGTCTGAGGGCTGTGATTCGAGCGGCCTGTATTCATGCTCGAATATTTTGAGCTTCTGCAGCGGCTCGCCCTTCTGCCTAAAAAGTTTCTGCAGAGCGTTGCAAGCGTACACTGAGCCGTCTGCCGAACCGACGAGAATAAACGGATGTGATGCGCCAGCAGAGACGCATGTCACGGAGTTCGGGCCTGTGATGGTGCTGCGCGCCTGGCAGAAGTAGCGGTGGTGGAGGAAGGCAACTGTAGTAGTCGGCGTCGACGAGGGGTAAAGGGCCATGAACCCCTGCATAAGTTCGTTCCAGCAGAGCATGTTTGGCTGGAAGCTGATTGCAGGGACGGGGAAATAGGTGAGCTCTGAGCTCGGCTGGGACAAGTCTGTCAGGGTTGCGCAGCCGCCCACGGGGATTGAGGCCACGAGATAGGGGTTAGAAGGGTAGCCGGAACAGATGTCGATGACGTAGTTAGAATGGACGCTAATCCGCTGGAGCATTCGCTGCGGATAGACAGACCACAGCGTCATGGTGCCATCTGAGTGACCAAGTGCAATGCGGTTCGTGTTTACCCAAGTAAGGCATGTGACGTTGACGTTGTAATCGTTCGAAACACCAAGGGTGACGATCGGGGATTCCACCCATTCTGACCAGGGTTAGCTTGTGGGCTACAAAGAGCGGTGCTGCCGTAACATACCATAGGGACGCTGAATCGAATCATCAAAGCACTTAAACTCGATGATCCGAGCCTTGCCGTCTCCGCAGAGAACAGCTAACAATCCGTATATACCGGAAGTGTCGAGCGGAACTGGGCACCACTGCAGGCGTTTGGGCCTACCCCAGTCGAAGAAGCTGGCCGTGATCAACCTCGGCACTGCTCTTGCCGGGGAAGCCAGTCCTTGCGCAGGAATATTGCTGGGGAACTCCCAAAGTTGGATGCACCCCGTCGTATCTGGTTTCTCTGGCGGGTTGATGGCCTGCGTCTGAATCGGCTCCTGATCCGAGAAAGGAATCGAGGCAACGGCGAGCACCTGTGCGCTTCTCTGGGACAAGGGAGCCCATGCCAGAGCGAGGGGGATGCCTCCGACATCGAACACCCAGCCAGTCGGCTGCTCCGGCGTGCTTTCAGGGCTCACGATGGGGACGTCAATGGGCGAAAGCAAAAGGCCGCTTCTTGGGCTCAAAGTGAACTCGCTCTGCTGATCCCAGGGCCCAAGCAGGACGACTAAATCGCCCTTGACCTCCGGCAAGAGGCTCGGCGCCTCGGGGTGAATTTGGTGGGTTTGCTGAATCTCCGGACTGGTAACTTTGTAGTTGCCATACCAAATGAAAGCACGATGTTCCTGCTCACGCTCGAATCCGGCGGGCAGCCAGGGACTTGGTGAGATGCCCTGGGGATCCTCTGGAGGCAGTTTTGGCGGTAGCAGCGGGTAGTCCCTCCAGCGGTTGTCGAGGTCCCAGATGATCTTGATGCGCTGGTACTCGGGGCCGTACATGGCGTCGCGAAGAGCGCTGTACCTTGCATATCGCCTCAGGGGGCCGGCGTAGACGCGCGTGACGATGCGCGTTTCCAAGGGGTAGTGAGGGATGTCGTGGAATCCTTTGCGGCTCTGGATCATGCCCGCGCCGGGATTGCGCTGTCTCTTGGGCTGAGCGGCCTTGCCCTTGGTGGCCTCTGAAGCTCCTGCTTGGTCCTGGGCTTCGTCCCCCTCCTCGCTGGGGTCGGCCTCGACGTCCTCGTCGTCGTCATCCTGCACCTGGAGCGCTTCGGCTTGGACGTCGAAGTCCTCATCGTCGGACTTACTATCCGCTACCACAAAGCCCTCATCGTCGCCATCGAGCACAATTGGGTCTTCGGTGTACCGCTTCCTCTCAGCGCGTGCTCTCCTGGGACGCATCGCGGGGACGCGATTATGAGTGTGCGATTGTGCGAGACTGCGGGGCAATCCCGACCAATTCCTTCCTGGTTTGTTGCGTGTGGTTCAGGCCCAGCCGACCATCATCCTTGGAGTAAAAAAGTGCAAAAACTCACGAGAATGTTAAACAATGAAGAGCAAGGGAGTTCCCTACTTCTGCACACGCGAAACCTTGTTTGTCGCTGCAGCTGCCACTTTCAGGTGCGGAAAGGTGAAGAGTTTGGCGGGGCAAGCTGCGATAACAACTTCGAGATTAAGGGTTAGGGTCTTATCGGGCTGAGCAGGACATCAGGACCTGTGCCGCCACCGGTTGGACGGCCTCTTATTCTTTATGGGATTAAAAAGAAGAAGCTGTATTTTGTGGCTTAATACTGAGACCGCTACCATTATTCACCGGTATATTAACTTCGTTGCCGCAGGTTGGTTGTCCCCCTTCCCGCTCACAAGAGGCTCGAGAGCATCGTGCCTTCCCATGACCTCCCAATGACGCAGACGGGCAGCAAATACCTTCCGAGTTCTTCAACCCCCTTCCAAATCCGAAACCAAAAGCTTCCCTCCAATCTTCCCACCAACAACACCAGACGACCCAATAATAATACAACCCACCATGGAGCCCGAATACCTCCAGTCAACCTACCGCAAGCTCATCGACGGTAACCACATCCTCCACCACCACGGCCTCTTCGACGCCTACGGCCACCTCTCTCTCCGGCACCCCCTCAACCCCGACGTCTTCATTATGGCGCGGCCCATCGCCCCCGCGACCCTCTCCTCGCCCGAAGACCTTATCGAATACGCCGTCGCCTCCGCCGAGGCCTTCGACCGCGGCGCGCCCGAAGGCTACGTCGAGCGCGGGATCCACTCGGAGATCTACAAGCGGCACGAGGAAGTCAACGCCGTAATCCACGGCCACTCAGAGGCCATCGCACCCTACGCCATCACCAACGTGCCGCTCAAAGCGTGCTACCACATGGCCGGGTTCCTTGGCCCTGGCCCGGTCCCCGTGTACGACTCCGCCGCGCACCGCCAGTCCTCCGACGTCCCGGACCTGCTCGTGCGCAACGAAAACCTCGCGTACGAGCTGGCCAAGCACTTTGACGACGGGAACTGCGTGACGCTGATGCGCGGGCACGGACTGACCGTCGTGGCGGAGAGTGTGGAGCTGGCGGTGCTGCGGGCGATCTACACGAAGAAGAATGCGGTGATTCAGACGGCGGCGATGAGTTTGTGTGCGGCGGCGGCGGCGGCGGCGGGGACGGTCATTACGGGGCGGGGTACGGGCAAAGGGGAGTGTGAGATTCATTATTTGGATGAGGATGAGGCGGAGGCGGCGGCGAATATAACGAGGTGGTCCGGGGCGAGGCCGTGGAAGTTGTGGATACGGGAGGTGGAGGCTTCGGGGCTTTATGTTAATCATGCTTGATCGGATGAGGGGGTTGATATGAATTCTCCGGGGCGGGAAGTACTGTTCGTTGGATATGTTGGTGTGCTGGTGATTTGATGACATGTGGTATGGCGACGGGCGTGCTAGATGGAAGAACCCCATATCAGGGGCTCACCTTGGCTATCTTGTCACATACGACCATACCCACTGGAGAACTCGGGATCCCGTCCGCTCTCCCATAGATAAGCCAGTGAGGGCCAGACTAGTAGTTGGGTCGGTGACGACCAGCGAATCCCTGGTGTTGTATGTATTTTTGCTCTCACAGCTTCTTCTTTTGCTGACTTCTTCACACCCAACAACCGAGGAAGATCGCCATTGAATAATCCGTACTTTCAAAGTGGAGATGTTCAGTTAATTCTTTTGTTGATGCCGAGACCATGAGAGAATTCTCCATCTTGGCGTTGCAGCTGTTGTGGGTCCTAGGCCTAGGCTCTTTGATATCGTCCCAATCCAGGAGACCCATGATCCATCATGTCTACGAGGGTTAGGGATCGGCCAGAATGTCAACTTGGATAGTAACCGAACTCACATGTTATTTCACTCCATCTCCAGCAAGGCATTGTCAAGGGTTGGCGGGAACGGAATGGCTCTGATGTTGAGGTAGAAGCTGTCAACATGGCAGCTGCTAAGCGATGATAGGTAACGACCGAGCGGTTGCTATCTTTGGCGTTAATGCTCCGGGTACACAGTGGCGATGCGGGGGAACGATTATGCCTCTTTTAATGCGTTCATCACTCGGCGTGTTTGTAGGCGGTTGATGTTGCCATTTTTGGGGTATTTGTTTCGGAATGTCCCATGCTAGTGTTGGTGTGTCTTGTTTGCGACGGGTCATTGGGTCCCCAATATTCAGCTGCTCCGATGTTGTCATTCGAAACCGGGAATGCAACTACTCTCAGGGGCACAGCCTCGTTATTCGTTGGCTCAATATATTTCCAAAAAAAGTGCGGGAGTGGCTTGCCGAGCTTGCTTCTGGGGTGACACGCATCTGGGGTTGGGCTCGGGCCTATATTGCGCCGACTTCTTCGTTGTCTTACAGGCGATCCCCAATCTCACGGCCAGCGAATGGGGACCCGTCGAGCCAGATTTAGGTGCTCGATGATTTGAGCCGCGCTCAGCCTCCACCGGCCGTGTAACGCTTATTATCCAAGTGGTCGCCGTTGTATCAAAAGATGGTACCTTTCTCCACATCGTCGAGTCCCATTTGTGCGCGGGTAGTAGTTGTGAGCGGGCGAACTATCAACCCCTGAATCGGCTACGGACCGAGAAACGAACGTATTATACCGTAGACATCTTGATTCTATGACACTACCGGCAGTGGCTTAGACGGGTTCCTGTGTTCGGTGCACACTTGCTTCTATTTTCGGATTCGCATCAAGCAACGGTGAGTGGCAGCGAGAACAATTGCAATGTCATGGGTCTCCTCTCTAGACTGGAGACGACGACATGCCCTTGTCACCGACAAAGTGGTTCAGTGGAGCCGAGGTATACGTCGTCGCATGGAGTCGGTGGCGGTGCTGCCGGCATATGAGTTAGTTGTCCAATGATGGAACATCGACATCACGTCTCTGGCATGGAGTTGTCTAAGACCTCGCCCGGGACGGGCAATGATACCTGTTAGCGTGCAAAAAGACCTTCAGCTGCCAAGTTGATCATACCTCAAAGAATGATTGCTTACCGTCGGTATTCACACCTCGGACGCTTTTCTCGCCGACCATATCTACGACATGACCTCTGAAGTCGACCCTTGAAAATGTATATAAACCCATCTTGGGCCCCTCAACCTCACAACTCAATCAGCATCCCACAGCCAGCAGCAACATCCACTTTCACATCATCAAATCGTATCAGCACCAACCATCAAAATGAAGCCCTCCACCATCCTCGCCACCATCGCCGCCCTCTCAGCCGGCGTCCTCGCCTCCCCATCGGGAGAGAGTACCAGACCCGGCCACTTCCCGCAGCTCGTGGAGCGCAAGGCGTGCTACCACGCCAGCGACTGCAGCTGGCTGTACGGCGCCAAGTGCGAGCAGTACTGCCGCCAGTGGGGCCAGAACGTCGGCGTCGACCGCATGGAGAAGTGCAGTCTGCTTAATGACAAGCGGTGCTGCTGCACCAAGTAACTTGAAGGGGTTCGAGGGGGTAAGTGAATGGAAGCTCATTAGGGCGAGTGGAGATTGACGAGGGAGCAGTTGCTGACTTGTCTGGCAGGCGAGACTGGAGGAGTTGGATGGATGGTGGATTGCCATTGCGAGAGAGGGTAGTTTGGTTTGAAAAGGGGCTCACCGGTCTTGCTGTATTGTCAGTTTGTATATCAGTGCAGAATCCGATCAATTTGAGTGTGTTCAGCAAGCTCGGGAAAGAAACGTGGTGTCGTGGGGTAACTCGTCGGGGGGCGTGAGGCTGATCGTTCCTGACCCGACTGGGCAAGACGTTGCTTTTTTGAGAGTGCGAGAGGAAAAGTTGCTCGCTTGGCTTTTGGGAGTGCAATTGCCAGCCCGCACGCTGGCGAGCCAGAGCCTCACCAATGGCTTTCCCGGCTGTCCTGCGGGGACATTGGTGCTTTCCTCGTTCATCAACGGCCAAGAATATTCACCGCATGAGAGGAACTTCCGTTTTGTGGGGCTTCGCAACGTCAGCACTATCAGCTCGCACGCCGAATAATGTTCGAATATCAATCTCTCCGGGACGCAAACTCGTCCTTTCGCCTCCTGTGCCTCCAGCAATCGGCGGACCACACCACAGTCCTGAGAGGAACCCTGATTGATAATGTACCTATGGATCTTCTGAATCGCGACCTCGTCAGCGGATACACCGCCCTTTCCTACGTCTAGGGTGATCCCTCACGGACAGGAGAGATATTGCTCGACAACCAGATGTTCTATGTCGGCATGATATTGCGCGACGACTGGCAGCCCAAATTCCGAGTCGGCATCACGGAATCTCTGCAAAATGCTCTGCGCGATATGCGCGATCCGACCTGGAAACTCTTCGTGTGGGCAGACGCACTTTGCATTGACCAAGAAAATATCGCGGAACACAACGCACAGGTGTCGATGATGAGTCGCATCTACTCTGCTGCCACGCACACCGTCATTTACCTCGGGGCCTTGACCGAGGCGGCCGCGATAGCGCTGTAATGCTTCTCTCCAGCGACGACAAGCATCACATCAAACCACGAAAACCGATTCGATGATTCCTGGAATTCGGTGATTAGCGATATCCTCAATAGGGAATGGTTCAGGCGCATATGGGTCTTTTAGGAATTGGTCCTCTCTCGGGATCCATGGATTTAGCTCGGCCGTTCCCAGTTTCGATGGGGCCAATTCTGCCAGAAAGCTTTGGCTTCAGAGAGACACACTTCCGGCAACAGGGGCTCCTCGGAAGCTGGGAATGACAGACGTCGACACAATGATGCAGTCCAAGTCTTGAAGGAGATGGACCGCGCCAGGTCAGATGAAGGTTCACGGTCGCTTCTTCAACTCCTTCAAGCCCGCAGAGGCATGGGTGCCCAGGACCCGCGGGACATCATTTTCGCCCATCTTGGTATAGTCTCGGTACCAGACGATCACTTGAAGTCCGTCTACTATCCCACCGTGGATTACAGTAAAATCCGTCTTTGAAATTTACTTCTCCACCGCTCTGTACATTTTGAACCATACATTCGGGAATAATATGCACAATCTTCCGGCGCTTTTTGAGAACTTGGGGGATCTCGGTCATGCGGAGCGAGCCCCGTATATCCCGTCATGGGTGCCGGACTGGCGCCTCCCACCAAGCTTGCATTCGAGGTCTTTTCCGCAGAGCGAAACGCCAGCCCACTGGCATTTGGAGTTCTACTCCAACGGGGTATACCCGCATGTGGTCATGACAGCATCATCAGCTATCCTGGGCACGGCGGGCTATGTCTTCGATACCATCAAGACTCGGGGACCCGAAGCCCCTTCCGAGTCCCTGATTTTCCCAAGCCAACGTGAGAGCTACCGTCGGGCCCTGGGAAATATTGTTGAGTTCATACACCCGCCCACGGCCTACAGTGACAGGCCTGGTGTCTTACAGTCGTTGAAGGATATCAAGTTCGATTTCCAGCCCCGCCACTCACAACATGGAGATGAATTTCGCATGTTTCTTAAGGACTGTCAAGCCTGGTTGAATGCCCTGGGGCCAAGGTAAGTGGATATAGTCCTGCTCTTTTGCGGCGAAACGCAGCGACGGAGCCTAGACCGTGATTCCGTGACAGCAATTCTAGATACACGTCGGCTGACCACCCCAACAGTGCAAAGTCCAGACACTACTACGCAGACAGTGATGCAGCCCTAGACGGCCGCAGGCTGATCCTGACAAACGCCGGTTACTTCGGCGCCGTACCACCCGAGACACGGGAAGGCGATCTCTGCGTCTGTGTCGCTCCGCTCCTCGAACCCCTCATATTACGACCTCTGGCACCCAATCGAACGCCCAAATTTGACCCCGAGGATGAAATAGGTCGCTGGGCGAATGATTGTTTTCTTACCGTGGGAAGGGATAGGGAAATCAAAAGGCTGCCAACTTGTCCAACAGCCTATGATATCCCAATTTGGCCAGCAGCTGGTGATATAGAAGAGGTGTATCCTTCCCTTCTCCACCCAGGAGACGTGACTTATACTCACACTATTGAGGAAGGCGCGGCTATTCTGGGCGCTCTACCTGGGAGACTCGGCATGTCTCGCGGCATGGGCCTCCCACCTCCAGGGAAGGTAAAACGACGCAAAAATGCGGTCAAAGAGTACGACATACTCCATTGCAAGGTGGCTGGCAAGTGTCGGATCTATGGCTTCCCTCTGTGGAACATAGATGGTGATCCGACTTCCCAGTACGCTGCGACAGCGATAGGCAGCTTACACGCGAAGATCTTTGTGATACACTGAGTGGCAGGCAGGCTTTACAGAGGAAAAGACATACCCGATGATGATCATCCAACGATCACAGGCGCTGGTTCCCCGAAACGTCTACCTGTTATTATATGAGACGCATCTGGGCACATAAAGTTTCCTTTTTTATACCTCGCGACGAGGATTATAAAGGTTGGTGATGGAACTCGCTAAAGTACGAGCGACATCATCATCCATAACAGCGTTAAGGAAGACACTATCAATCCTCCAGTGGCAGTAGCCGTCTCAAAATCCCGATTTATCAAGACATAGACAATCAACGGCGTAAAATATGCAATTAGAGCGGTGAGGAATATCCAGATGACTTTGGGCCAGTCGGGTCCCTCGATGATATGAATGCCCCAACCGAAGACGATGGGATCGTACAGAACAGATGTCCTGGATGTAAAGATCGGTTGGCGGAGCTTCTTAGGGAGTCGACGCTGGAACCGATCGTGCAAGGGGTTGTGTGGTGCCCAGCGGTGTGGTGTGTGGGGAGCAAGGAGTAATTCCTAACAATATGCCATGCCGGCTGGAATGTGGCAACAGGGCACCCACAGATTTCTTGAGCTGTCGACAAACCGTTCTACCCACCAGTTTAGAGTACATGCTCACGTTCATATATTTGGCTATGCTGCGTCTCAGTAAAGCTCTAGCCGCTCCCATGGACAGTCTTTGAACCAATGGAAATTTGATCCCTCCACGCCGTAGCAATTCACTAAACCGATTCGACGATATGCCTTGCACGCTTTGTCCGGCCCGGGTATTACAGACGGTCTTCCACTACGGGGAAACCCGGCCCCCGGAGACAGTGGTTCGATGGCCAAAGCAACCCAGCCACCACGGGGCTCCCAGTAGTCGATACACAAGCACGTAATCTCCTCGGGCAGATTGGAGCTCCATCGTCGAGCATCGTCCGAATCGAAAACTGCGGTATCTTCTTCGGAAACAGCATCTCGGACCCAGAGAAAAGGGCTGCTGGTACGACGTATAAAAGTACCGAGCTTGATCTTTCCTTCTAGCTCTATCGCTGCGACCGTGATCTCTCCTAGCGGATTATGCCCGAGATTCTTGACGTAGGTATCACACACCCTGACTCTATTTTGCTGTGACAACGAGACAAACCGTCGCTGGCGGGCACTAAAGTCCGTCCCGCTCCGGAGAGGGGAACCCCGGAAGCTGACGAATTCGATTGGATCATCGGTCGAAGCCCAGCTCCAGGAAGGAGCGCGATAATGCATGGGCGTAGGTGGTGCTGCTGTCTGCTCGTCTTGTGAAGCTACCACGCGCCACGCGAGTCCGTCATGGATGGCATGCTTAAGCAGGCCAACAAGATACTCCTCCTTCGAAAGCTGGCCCTGGAGACCCGTGTATGTTGATGCTTGGGTGAATGGAAAGTCCTCGAATCGAATACAGGTACTACATTCCCAATACATTCGATACAGATCGAAGAAGAGTAGTCGTGGCGAGAGGATGTATTCTTGGAAAATCCAGCCACGGTGTTGAACCGCTGATATTCGTTCCTTTGTAGTTGGGTTTGGCTCGCTGGGATAATCTGGGAGCCGTGGCCCCAGTCAGGGAAAAAGCTGAGTGTCGCTCTCTTGGATCGTGTTTCCTTAGAATTCACGTACTCCCAAAGCTGAGGAGCCGGCTCCGGACAGGCCCTGCGACCGAGGAAACCACTGGAACTGTTCGGGGCGGCTGGCGCACATATGGTTACAATGGACCCCTGGTATATCCGTCCCATCTTCGAGCACTCAAGTTCCCAGTCCTCGACGGAATCTTGAATGATGCATAGTGAGTCGATCCACAGGTATCGGATGCCCAATTCGCGGCTGGCGATAACTGCGTCCTGGAACATCTCGGGCATGGACGATAGGGGAATCGATATGAGGTGCTGGTTTAGATTTGTTGAAGTTGTCGTTAGGGGTCGCACCTTACCCCAGCAGTGGCTTAATGCTGCGTACATCGTGGTGTCTCTGTTCGCTATTATCAGACGCCGTTTGTTCCCGTTATTCCCACCAACGTCAAGGAGCCTAGTCGGCAATCTGGAAACTCCTTCTGATTGGTTCTCTGCTTCGGTCCTGGATGTGTTTTGAAACCAGGCGCTTGTTCTTCCCTCGTCTTTTTGTCGAAAGAAGCTGGTTATTCTGTCCTCAGATCCGCGCTCGGGCCGAATTTCAGACATGGGATCGTAGCACTTTTGGTGCATTGTGGTACACTCTTGAATCCAACGACGCGCAATGCTCCAGTCAGGCGTCTCTGCCAACTCAGTTTGAGCAATCTTTTCGTCGCTGATTCCTGTTAAGGCTAGGTTGTTAGTAATGCTGTCTAGAGGAAATCGGATCAAGCTTGGAGTTCACCTCGACAACTTCTCACACGAAAGTGTGCGCTGGAATAGTATCTGTTTATCCAAAACGTGCCGTCAGAGGATGGCGAAGCAGTGCTGTCAACAACGCCATATTGTATCTCCTCCAATCTACCGGCCTTCCTGGCACGGGACTCGATGAGACACGGTGCTTTGCAAAGTGACTCGGCGTCCTTAAACGCACGATGCGCCACATGTTTCGAGCATTTCCTTGCGCGGCAGTACATCTCGGTGACGCCATCCAAGAACATGGAGCACATGTCTTCATTGGTGTATTGTTTTCGCCCAGGCGAAATCCAGGGTGTTGCGACATCTTGACGGCTTCGCAGTGCGATTTAGATGACCATTCAAGTACAACTTTCTTCGTTTGGTCGTCTGTCTGCTTAGCCATCCCGTTGATGCCTAATTATGGTTGCCGCTTTCGGTCTCAGGCACCAGCATACCTAGGAATGAAGGTGCTGTCGCTACTCACTCCGCCAAAAAGCGGGGAACCCAATTGCATAATAATACAACTTAATTAAGCGGAATAAACCGTACCGTGCAACAGTTGCTTCCTGACCCTAGCTACACTTTTACAAGCTTTAAGACATCTTTGAGGGTTTAAGGCTGGAGAACTTTTGCCTCCCGGAGCACCACCAAACTCCATTGCCCGCACCTTATCTTAGGCTTATGTAAGGTAGGGTGGAAGATAGAATCTGCTTTGGACCGGAATCGAACCTATGACCTCTTAACTACAAGTGCTGTTCCTAGAACGCCTACATAGGCCGCTAGCCACCTCTCTCGGTGTTTGAAAGGTGATGATCAAATTGGAAGGTGGCTGCCAATTGAGCGAACCATATGTCAGAAGCATTGCGCTGGAATCTGTGGGTTTGAAGGTTTTAAACGGTTGTTGCGAAGGAGGTTGCAACTGTAATGTAATAGTAATACACAAAAGGCTTGCCTGCCAGCCTGTTTTACATCTTGGGGATAGTCCCAAGTGGCTAAGATGTCTTGTAGGGGTTGGAAAGGCTCAGCTTACATCGATTGTTTTTGTCTCGACTTTGCCGCTTGACAGGAGGTCGTCAAGCTCACGGTAGTAGCCCGCAAAGCCCCAATCACCAGTCCCATCGGCATATTGCAACTACCATGCGCCGCCGTAGCCTAGCGAGACTTCCTTAGTCGCTTGTCTCTCTTTTCGCTTCAGGGCGGCGGTAAGACTAGGCGCCAGCTCTTCTTCGGGACTGTGGCTGATTTCCGGGCCCCTGAAGCATGTCAAAGCATCCTGTTAGAGCGGGATGGGAAACACCCCTTGAGGCAGCTTGTGTCATTGTGAGAATCTGATCTGGCAGTTTGAAAGGGGAGGGCATTGTCTAAGTACAGGTCGGCTTGTCCGAGGTCAGAGCTTCGCATCGGGGACATTTTCGGGAATTCCAATGAACGGGAATTCCGATGAATGGGCAAGAACCTAGGCAGGTAGTTTGGGGGTTGTTGTTTTCAAGTTGAGTTGAGTCATTGAAATGCTGGGACTGAGTTCTTAATGTAAGCCCCTGATTTGAGTCAACGGCTTTGCGTGGCCTTCTTACAGAACTACCGCCTGTTCTGAGCTATGTGTCTTTGAGTTCAATTATAGTAATGTCAACAAATTGTGGTTCGCTGTCCTCAAATGGCTTCAAGTTACATAGATACCTATCTTACTTGCCAGCCCAGCGTAAAACCGTCGAGAGACTCATTGGAGCCAATGATACCTAGCGACCCAAATCGGGGAGAGGTATGTACCGGAAATATGGGAAGGTGTGGTGTTGAAAAGGGGTCAACGCTTGAGGAAATCCCAGTCCCAGACTGTCTCACGCTGAACCCATTGAGCGACAATGGAACAAGCAACAATGAACGACACCGATTCCATCAACCCGTGACACAAACCCCCTCTCCTCGCACTGCTTACCATCGCACAAAGTAAGCAGGCAGATCAATGTCCCGCAACCTGTCCGGGCAGGCATCTCCGACTCCAAACCTGCAAGTGTCACCTACCTTAGTCAGGCAGGCCGACCTTGGCTATCCCCAAAATTGATTGATAATTGCTCCCAACGATGTCGGAGGAGCCACTCAATGAAAATCATCTGACACCCGCATCCTGTCGCATATCGCCAATCCATCCCCCGCAGGCCGCTCTCGATCCCGGGGATTGATGGGACGCGCACAGCCTCACATCGAACACCCCAATGGCAGCCCACGACGGCGTTATCGCCGATTTTTGTCTGCGGACTTATTGGCAACTCTCTGTAACGGGCGGTAGCGCGTGGGTTCGCGGATGGCGTGCTGGCCAGTCGCGGGAAGCTAGACGGAGGAGGGCGATCGGGAGGCCGATGGCGTGATCCGCTCCGCGTCTGTCAACATCCCGTCCACCACCCTCCCCCACAAACCTGGGGCACACACCCGTCCGCCGGGAATGGCGGTGCCGCTTATCAGATGTCGACACCCGTTCCGCAGGGGGGGGAAACCCGCCGGATCGGCACCGATCGAGCGCTGGGCCTGTTTGCGCAATCCCATCCATGCCATATGCCATTGC
>Ga0247770_1000210_pt1 | contig 56192 bp, 50 predicted proteins | sample UWRJL136409B6_FD_179943 | JGI IMG/M metagenome (GOLD analysis project Ga0247770, IMG submission 179943) | Plant litter microbial communities from Arlington Agricultural Research Station in Wisconsin, United States - UWRJ-L136-409B-6 | ecosystem: Environmental > Terrestrial > Plant litter >...
TGAAGAGCGCGTACGCCCACACCGCCAGCACGCCGCCGGGGACAAGGACGCGCCCGGCTTCCGCGTAGAACGCCGGCAGATCGAACCAGTGCAGCGCCTGCGCGACCGTGATCAGGTCGATCGATGCGTCTTCCAGCCCCGAGCGCTCGGCTGGCGCGACGCGGTACTCCACGCGCGGGTGCGGGCGGGCGCTGCGCACCTGCGGCTCGCTGGCGTCCGTGGCGTCCACGCGCGCGAAGTGCCCGGCCAGCGCCACGGCGGCCTGGCCGTTCCCGGTGGCGCAGTCCCAGGCTCGATTGGTGTTCGGCGCGACCTCCGCCAGCCAGGCGAAGAGCGCGGCAGGGTAGTCGGGGCGATAGCGCGCGTAGGCGCCGGCGTGGCGCGAGAAGTGGTCCTTGAAGGCGGGCGCGGCGTCGGTCATCCGGCGTCCTTCCTTTCGTCGTCCGGGGGCGGGAGATGGTAATCGTGCGCTACAGCTTGCGGCCCGCGCCGCGCGGGAGCAAGATTGGCGCGCCCATCGCCCCGCATCTCCCGCTCCCCGGACCGGATGACCAGCACCTTCCAGGCGCGCGATCCCGGCTTCGAGGCCCGCGTGCGCGCGAGCTTCGCGGCGCAGGCGGCCATGCGCACCATCGGCGCGGAGGTGGAGCACGTGGCGGCGGGCGAGGTGGACGTCCGCCTCCCCTTCCGCGACGACCTGACGCAGCAGCACGGCTTCGTGCACGCCGGGATGATCGGCGCCATCGCCGACAGCGCGGCGGGCTACGCGGCGTACACGCTGATGCCGGCGGACGCGGCGGTGCTCTCGGTGGAGTACAAGCTCAACCTGATGGCGCCCGCCGCCGGCGAGGCGTTCGTCGCGCGCGGACGCGTCAAGAAGGCCGGGCGCACGCTCACCGTCTGCACCGCGGACGTGTTCGCCGTGCGCGACGGCGAGGAGCGGCTGGTCGCGACGATGCTCGCGACGATGATGACGGTGATGGACCGGGGGCTGAGCGGGTGAGGGAGAAAAGAAGTGCTTCGTGCTTAGTGCTTAGTCCTTAGCAGGATCACGCGCGGCCGCGGGTCGGATGGGCGTCCGCTCTCCAGTCGAGGAAAATCTCCAGATGATCGAGCAACCTTTCGAGCGGCTCCTGTGGGGGAGCCGCCTGATCGTCCTGCTGGCCGTGGTCGCCAGCCTGGTCGTGGCCATCGGGATGTTCTTCGTCTCCACGGTGGACGTGGTGGGGCTGCTGGGTCACATGGCGCACTACCCGGCCGTGCACGGCGCCGAGCGCGCGGCGCTCCGCTCCACCGTGGTGGCGCACGTGGTGGAGGTGGTGGACGGCTACCTCCTCGCCGCCATCATGCTCATCTTCTCGCTGGGCCTCTACGAGCTGTTCGTCAGCCGCATCGAGGCCGCCGAGGGGAGCGAGTTCGCCTCGCGCCTCCTGCTGATCCAGAGCCTGGACGACCTCAAGGACCGGCTGGCCAAGGTGGTCCTGCTGATCCTGGTGGTGAAGTTCTTCGAGTACGCGCTCCAGCTCACCTTCAAGACTCCGCTGGACCTGCTCTACCTCTCCGTCGGCATCCTGCTGGTCTCCGCCGCGCTCTACCTGACCAAGGGGAAGGAGCCCAAGCCGTACGACTCCCACAGCGGCTGACCGGGCGATCTCCGGCCGCGCCTGAGACCGGCCGGGCCCGGGGGATGCGTGTCGCGGCGCGGCACCGATCCCCCAGGCGACAGGAGGTTTGCGATGACGGCGGCGTGCCCGACGATGACGTTCGAGGGGATCACCCAGCGCGAGTGGGACTGCGTGCGCGGCGAGGCCCGGCGGCGCGGCGTCCCCTTCCCCGAGGGAAACGACGGCAGCGTGAGCGCGCACGGCGCCAGCGCCGACTACCGCTGGACGCCGGACGTCAGCCGGCTGACCGTCACCTTCACGCAGAAGCCCGACTGGGTCGACTGCCCCACCATCGAGCGCGAGCTGCGCCAGGCCGTCCGCGTCTGCGGAGGGCAGTGAGGCCGAGGAAAAGGCCGGGGATCGTCATCGTGAAGACGCCGGGCTCTGGATCCTCGTCCCGCGATTGATTTCGCGCCGTCCTCAGCCGGGACTCGCGTGAGAAGTCGAGGTCTGTCGCGAGGGGTGGCTATAGATAGATCCGTCGACCTGCGGATCTCCGCGCGAGCGACAGGGAGCCGAGTGGCCGGCCTCAGGATGACGGAATGGGGCTGGATGTGGAAGGAGAACGCCTCCGAGGATCATCCCCCGGAGGCGTTCTTTCGGACTTTCGCACTTCGCACCTTCGCGCCCGCCGTCATGGATTCGGATACGGCGGCGGCACGATCAATCCGGTGCGGGTGAGGTTGGGGCGCGAGACCATCCGCTCCTCGTCCTCCCTGACCTCGCGGTGCGTCCAGCGGAAGTACACGGCGGTGATGGCGATCCAGATCACCAGGCCGCCGGGGACCCACATGATCACCCCGCCCAGCCGCTGGTCCTCCAGCGGGCTCAGCCCGGCGAAGACGCGCGGCGCCTCCACGTACCAGCTGTACAGCGCCGACCCCGAGAAGGTGATCAGCGCCGCCGAGACCATCATGGGGATCCCCACCAGGAACAGGTAGATCATCTGCAGCGGCGCCGCGATCCGCGGCATCTCCGGGAGCGGGCTCATCACCGGCCACCACATGATCACGCCCGTCACCATGATGGTCAGATGCATCCCCACGTGCACGTCGTGGTTGCGCATCATCAGGTCGTACGGGCCGGGGAAGTGCCAGGCCAGGAAGATCACGTTGTTCAGCGCGAACGCGATCAGCGGGATGGTGAGCGCCCGCGCCACCATCCCGATCGCCTTCACCCGGACGGCCGGCCGCAGCATCCAGTCCGGGATCCCCATCAGCAGCAGCGGCGGCATCACCAGGATCAGGATCAGGTGCTGCACCATGTGCGCGCTGAAGAGGAAGAAGTCCGAGAGCTCGTGCAGCGGCCCCTGGAGCGAGAGGAAGATGGAGGCCCACGCAATGGAGAAGCTCGCGACCTGGCCACGAGTGGCCGGCCGCGAGCCCGGAAAGCGGTGGCGCAACGGGCCGACGAGCAGGAAGTACAGGGCCCCCATCAGGAGCCACCCCACCATGAAGGAGGGGTAGACCTTCCACTCGTTCCACGCGAAGGTCTCGCCGTGGAGGAACACCGCCGTCGCCACCATCATCTTCGTCTCGTCCCGCTGGATACCTCGGATTTCCCCACCCCGCCCCGTCCGCCCCGCCTACCGGTTCTGCGTCCCCGCCTTGTCCGGCCCCGGGGGCGACGTCGCCGCCCCGTGGATGTTCTCGTTCGTGGTGATCGTGGGGTGTACCGCCGTCGCCTCGCCGTGCAGGACGTGGAACAGCAGGATCATCGACCCGATCACCAGCGTCGCCAGCATGGCCGGGAAGACGAAGATCCCGGTGAAGAGCTTGTGGTCGAACTTCAGGTGCATGTAGAAGGCGACCACCATCAGGAACTTGGCGGCCGACAGCACCAGGATGATCGTCGCCGCCGCGCCCGCGCCCAGCACCCCGCTCTCCTCGCCCATGTACCCGAGGATCTCCAGCACCGTCAGCCCCAGCAGCGCCGCGCCGATGATGAGGTAGAACCGGTTCGTGGGGTGCGAGTGCTGGTTGTGCACGATCTCTCTCGTCTCGCTGCTCATGTGCTCTCTCAGCTCACCGAATCAGGTAGACCAGGGGGAAGATCACGATCCAGATCACGTCCACGAAGTGCCAGTAGAGGCCCGCGATCTCCACGTTCAGCGACTTCTCCGGCCCCAGCTTCCCCTTCACCGCCAGCGCCAGGAGCGAGATCAGGTAGATCACGCCCACCGTCACGTGCGCCCCGTGGAAGCCCGTCAGCAGGAAGAACGACGAGCCGAACAGGTTGGTCTGCAGCGTGAGGCCGTTGTGGTAGAAGTGCGCGAACTCGTAGACCTGGCACCCCAGGAAGATCGATCCCCCGAACGCCGTCGCGGCCAGCCAGGTGATGCTCCCTCTGCGGTCGCCCTTCTGCACGGCCGAGAGCGCCAGCACCATGGCCACCGAGCTCATCAGCAGGATGAAGGTGCTGAACGAGGTCAGCGGGATGTTCAGCACGCCCTCCCCGCACGACTGCCCGTTGGGAAGGATCATCCCGTCGTGGGGGCAGGGCCCCTTCACGCTGTTCCCCTTGTACGCCATGTAGGTGGCGATCAGGGAGCCGAAGAGAAGGCACTCGGACCCGATGAAGATCCAGAACGCCATCTTCCGGCTGTCCAGCCCGGTGCTGGTGTCGATGTGCGCCGGATGGGCCGCGTGGGCCGCCAGCGCGTGCGAGTCAGCCATGAACTGCGAGGTTACGGGTTACAGGGTACGGGGGACAGCCAGCCGGTTCGGCGCGGATCCCCATCTTCATCTCGTCAGACTGGCGGGTCGGGTCGGGGGAGGGGAAGCCGTCGAAGGCTTTCCCCCGTCCCCTGTTCCCCGTCCCCTTCGGTTCCTCAGTGCGAATGCCCCGGCTCGAACGCCCAGGAGTACACCGCCACGAAGGTCAGCACCACGCCGGCGATGGACAGGTACCACAGGTTGTGCAGCGGCCCGCCCACCTGGCGGAAGATCAGCGACGCGAAGGTCAGCGTCATCCCGAACGCCAGCACGATGGGCCAGAACGACGGCGGCGGGAGGTGGATCCCCAGGTCGTGCGCCGACATCAGGTTCTCGTCGGCCTCGGGGTCGCGGATCTCGCCGATCTTGGTGCCGCCCAGCGTGATCTGCTCCGTCTCCTCCTGCACGCGGCCGTGGGGGATCCCCGCCTCCTTGGTGGGGTCGCCCTCCCAGAGGGGCATGCGCGAGTGCACCACCGGGATCTCGCGGAAGTTGTAGACCGCCGGCGGCGAGGGGATGCTCCACTCCAGCGTGGACGCGCCCCACGGGTTGGGCCCCGCCACCTTCCCGCGCTTCCAGGCGGTGAACAGGTTGATGGCGAAGATCAGCGTTCCCAGGGCGATGATGAACGAGCCCACCGTCTCGACCAGGTTCAGCGTGTTGAAGCCCAGGTTGTCGGCGTAGGTGAAGGTGCGCCGCACCATCCCGTACATCCCCAGGAAGTGCATGGGGAAGAAGGTCAAGTTCATCCCGATGAGCGTCAGCCAGAAGTGCGCCTGGCCCATCCGCTCGTCCAGCATCCGCCCGAAGACCTTGGGGTACCAGTAGTACATCCCCGACCACAGCCCCAGCACCGTCCCGCCGAAGAAGACGTAGTGCAGGTGGGCGACGATGAAGTAAGTGTCGGTCTGCTGCAGGTCCGACGGCGCCACCGAGTGCATGACGCCCGAGATGCCGCCGATGGTGAACATCGCGATGAACGCGATGGAGAACAGCATGGCGGTGGTGAAGCGGAGCGATCCGCCCCACATGGTCCCCAGCCAGTTGAAGATCTTGATCCCCGTGGGGATGGCGATCAGCATGGTGGAGAGGGCGAAGAACGAGTCGGCGATGGGCCCCATCCCGGTGGCGAACATGTGGTGGCTCCACACGCCCCACCCCAGCCAGCCGATGAGCACCGAGGCGAACACCATCACGTTGTAGCCGAAGAGCGGCTTGCGGCTGAACGTGGGGAGCACCTCGGAGACCATCCCGAAGATGGGGACGATGAGGATGTACACCTCGGGGTGGCCGAACATCCAGAACAGGTGCTGCCAGAGGAGCGGGTCGGCCCCGGCGTCCACCGTGTTGTAGAAGTTGGTGCCGAACACCCGGTCGAACATCAGCTCGGTGAGCGCGATGGTGATGACGGCCATGGCCGTCACCAGGAGCACCGAGGTGATCAGCGTCATCCAGGTGAAGATGGGCATGCGCATCAGGCGCATCCCCGGGGCCCGCAGGTTGATGATGGTGACGATGAAGTTCAGCGCGCCCATGATGGACGAGAAGCCCAGCACCTGCAGGCCCAGGACGTAGAAGTCCATGTGCAGGCCCGGCGAGTACGCCTTGATGGTGATGGGCGCGTACGCGAACCACCCCGTGTTGGGCGCCGACTTCAGCACCCACGACAGGTTGAAGAAGATGCCCCCGAAGAAGAACAGCCAGTACGAGAGCGCGTTGAGCCGCGGGAACGCCACGTCCCGCGCCCCGATCTGCAGCGGGACGATGAAGTTGAAGAACGCCACCGTCAGCGGCATCAGCGCCAGGAAGATCATCGTCAGCGCGTGCATGGTGAAGAGCTGGTTGTAGCTCTCCGCGCTGAGGAAGTCGTTGTTGGGCACCGCCAGCTGCACGCGGATCAGGAGCGCCTCGATCCCCGCCACCAGGAAGAACAGAAAGGCGGTGGCGCCGTACATGATGCCGATCCGCTTGTGATCGACGGTGGTGATCCAGCTCCAGAGCCCCGTCGGCTCGTTGTGCGCGACCGCTACGTGCGGGGGCGCGGCGACCGTTGCTGTTGCCATCACTGCTCCATCGGGTTGCGGTGCGGTGCCGGGGGGTCATGCCCGGCGCCGGATCACGGTGCGGCCGGCCCGCGGGGGGCCCGGCGTCTGGCTGCTGGCTGCGGGACCGCCGGTGCTACTGGAGCGACTGGAGGTACGCCACGATGTACCGGATCTGCTCGTCCGTCAGGCCGTTGGGGATGTCGCCGCCCAGCTGGGGCATCTTGGAGCCGGGCTTGACGGCGGGCGCGTTGCGGATCCACTCGTGCAGCAGCTCGGCGTTGTTCTCGCGGATCCCCGCGGCCAGGGTGCGCCGCCGCCCGAAGTGCGTGAGCGCGGGGCCGGCGCGGCCCACGGCGGTGGTCCCCTCGATGTAGTGGCACCCGGCGCAGACGCCCTGGGTGACCAGCTGCTTCCCGTAGAGGAGCGCGGAGTCGCCGGCGGCGGGCTCCACGGCGGGGGCGGCCTCGTTGGCCATCCACTGGCGGAAGCCGTCGGGGGTGTGCACGATCATGCGCATGCGCATCAGCGCGTGGCTGTCGCCGCAGAACTCGGCGCACTGCCCCAGGTAGACGCCCTCTTCCTCGGGGGTGAAGACCAGGTGGTTGATGCGGTTGGTGATCATGTCGCGCTTGCCGCCCATCTGGGGGACCCAGAAGGAGTGCAGCACGTTGTCGCTCCGGAGCACCAGGTGCACCGGCCGGTCCTTGGGGAGGTGGATCTCGTTGGCCGTGACCACCGTGTCGTTGCCCAGCGGGTAGCGGAACTCCCACCACCACTGCTTGCCGACGGCCTCCACCACCAGGGCGTTGGCCGGAGGCTCGGGCTGGGTCTGGAAGATGGCCTTGGCGGTGGGGACGGCGATGGCGGCCACGATGATGGCGGGCACCAGCGTCCACACCAGCTCCACGGTGGTGTTCCCGTGCACCTGCTTGGGCTCGGGCATCCCGGGGCGGTAGCGGAACTTCACCAGGATGTACGCCATGACGCCGAAGGTCAGCAGGCCCACGAGGACGCCCAGCGTCAGCGTGTACTTGAAGAGCCAGTCGGTGATGCGGGCGTACTCGGTGGTGGGCGCGAAGGTGGTCTGCGGGTACTTCCGCAGGTGGTCTTCGCCGCACGCGGCGAGCAGCAGCGGGAGGCCCGCGAGGAGCAGGGCCAGGCGCGTGCCCGCACGCGGGAGCGCGCCCCGGCGCGAACCGTTGAGGGTCGCTGGTGACATCATCTGCGGTGTTGTTCGGCGTTCGTCCATTCGCGGGCGCCTGCCCCCCGGGGCGAGACGCAACCGGGCCCGGGGGTTGGGAAGCCGCGCATTATATCCCGCGCGCCCACGCCCCGCCAGACCCCGCCCGGGCGCTTCCTCCCACGGCGGACTCCGGGCGTTGGCGGGGAATCTACGCGCCGCGCAGCCGGCGCGCCTGTCGGGGGAGCTCTGCGCGCGCCGTGGGGGATCTCCCCACGGCCGGCGTCGCTCGTCGCGCCCGGGTCGGCGCGGGGGCGGGGTTTTCGCACGTTGTCCGCCAGCCGGCGAACAGAAGTGCGAGGGTGCGAAGGTGCGAAAGTACGCCTGACGGCCGAGGGGAGAGGATCGCTCGGAGGCCGCGGCCGCGCGGAACGGCGGCCGCGCGCGCCGCGGCGGAGGCGAGGGTCAGTTTTCCGAATCCCGGGCGGAGTGAGACTCGCGCGCGTGCGCGAGGAGAATGCGTCCGCGGAGGGGCGTGGCGCGCGCGAGGCTCGCGGAGCGGGCGGGGAGACCCCGCAAGCCGGCGGCCCGACGGGACGCGCCGGCGAGGAGGCTCCCCGCCCGCGCGGAGGAGACGCGCGCGCCGCCGCGCCGCCATCGGCGGATCACGATCGGCCCGGCGGCGCGCGTGGCTCCGGAGCGGTCCCGCGATGGAGCCTGAGCCGCGTCCCACGGGAATCGGCGGATCGATCGGATTCGGCGCGTCGCGCGAAGGGGCGCGGCGCGTTAGTCTTTCCGGCATGGCCGAAACGAGAGAGCACAGGGGACGCGGCGCCACGGCGAAGTCGCCCCTCGAAGACCGGGGGCCCACCTGGCGCGAGCGCTGGCGGGCCATGCGCAACGTGCCGCCCTTCCTGCGCATGGTGTGGGGGACGCACCGCGGCTTCGTGGCGGGGATCGTGGTGCTGCGGCTGATCCGCGCCTTCGGCCCCGTCGCCACGCTGTGGGTGGGGAAGCTGATCGTGGACGCGGTGGTGGAGTCGCTGCGCACGGGGGTGCCGGAGTGGCGGCGGGTGTGGACGCTGCTGGCGGTGGAGTTCGGGATCGTGGCGCTCAACGAGGTCGCGGCGCGCACGGGGACGCTGCTGGAGTCGCTGCTGGGCGACCTGTTCAGCAACCGCATGAGCGTGCGGCTGATGGAGCACGCGGCCGCGCTGGACCTGCAGCACTTCGAGGACCCGGCGTTCTACGACCGCCTGGAGCGCGCCCGCCGCCAGACGGTGGGGCGCATCGCGCTGCTCAGCCAGCTGCTGGGGATGGCGCAGGACGCGGTGACGCTGCTGACGCTCACGGCGACGCTGCTGGCCTTCTCGCCCCTCCTCTTCCTCCTCCTGGTGATCACCGTGATCCCCGGGTTCCTGGGGGAGACGCACTACGCGTCGCTGGGCTACTCGCTCCTGTACCAGTGGACGCCGGAGCGGCGGAAGCTGGACTACTACCGGATGGTGGGCGCCAGCGACAAGACGGCCAAGGAGGTGAAGCTCTTCGGCCTGTCGCACTGGCTGATCGACCAGTACCGCGAGCTGTCGGACCGCTTCTACGCGGCCAACCGGGCGCTGTCCATCCGCCGCAACGTGGTGAGCACGGCGCTGTCGCTGGTCTCCACGGCCGGCTACTACGCGGCGTACGCGGCCATCGTCGTGGCCACCATGCAGCGCCGCATCACCCTGGGCGACCTGACGCTCCTCTCGGGGACCTTCTCCCGCTCGCGCGACCTGGTGCAGCGGATGCTGCTGGCCACCACGGAGCTGTACGAGCAGGCGCTCTTCCTGGAGGACCTCTTCGTCTTCTTCACCATGCAGCCCTCCATCGCCCGGCCGGAGAACGCGCTCCCCTTTCCGCGGCCGATCCGCGAGGGGTTCGAGCTGCGGGACGTGTGGTTCCGGTATCCGGAGGGGGAGGAGGAAACGAAGGGGACAGGGGACAGGGGACAGGGGACAGCGGGATCGGGATCGGGCGGATCGGGATCGGCGGACGGGGGGATGGGGGACGATGACCGGCGGTGGGTGCTGCGGGGGGTGAGCATGCGCATCCGGCAGGGGGAGCGGATCGCCCTCGTCGGCGAGAACGGCGCGGGAAAGACGACGCTCACCAAGCTGCTGACGCGGCTGTACGAGCCCACGCGCGGCACCGTGCTGCTGGACGGGCGGCCCCTGGCGGAGTACGACCCGGCGGAGCTGCACGAGGAGGTGGGGGTGATCTTCCAGGACTTCGTGCGCTACGACATGCTGGCCGAGGAGAACGTGGCGGTGGGGCGCATCGCGGAGCTGGAGCGCGCGCCGGAGGCGGCGCGCGGCCAGATCCGCGAGGCGGCGGCGCGCTCGCTGGCGGCGGAGGTGATCGAGGAGCTGCCGCAGCGCTACGCCACCATGCTGGGGAAGCGCTTCGACGGCGGCGTGGAGCTTTCCGGCGGCCAGTGGCAGAAGGTGGCGCTGGCCCGCGCCTACATGCGCGACGCCCAGCTGCTGATCCTGGACGAGCCCACGGCGGCGCTGGACGCCCGCGCCGAGTACGGCGTCTTCGAGCGCTTCTCGGAGCTGACGGAGGGAAAGATGGCGGTGCTGATCTCCCACCGCTTCTCCACCGTGCGGATGGCGGACCGCATCATCGTCCTGGAGCACGGCCGCGTGGTGGAGCAGGGCACGCACGACGACCTCGTCGCCCTCGGCGGCCGCTACGCCGAGCTTTTCAGCCTCCAGGCGGCGGGATACAGATAGAAGAAGGTGCGAAGGTGCGAGGTGCGAGGGTGCGGAGGTGAATCTTCATTCAATCGCGTCTTCGATCCCGATCCCCCGCACCTTCGCACCTCGCACCTTCGCACCTCGCACTTCCCCCCGCGCGGACGGGGACGCGGAGCGCGCGAAGCCGTTGACTTCCGCCGCCTGGGGACTGACATTCCGGGCGTTCGTCCCACGCTCCTCCCGGGACCGGCCCGAGCGCCGTCCCATCCGTCCCAGCCGTCTCGCCGCGCCTCGATAGGATGCCGCTGCACTCCCGTCCGTCCACGCCCGCGCGCGCCCGCCGCCGGGGGGCATCCTGAGCCCCGCGACGGCCTCCGAGCCACGCGTGACCGACGGCGCCTCGCTGGAGCGCGAGCTTCGCCGCCGCGTGCTGGAGGACGTCTTCGAGCGGCTGGCGGCGGGGATGGTGGACGGGCGCCGCCGGCGCGGGCTCCCGCCGGAGACGGAGGAGACGCTCCGCGCCGTCTTCGACGCCACCTTCCGCCTTCTCTCGCGCGTCCTCCAGGCCGCCCACGCCGAGGCGCGCGGCCTTCTCCCGGCCGACGGGGCTCCCGCCTACGGACTGTATTCGCTGGGAAGGATCCGCCGCACGGCAGCCGAGCGTATCGACTCGGGAGAGCGGCTGGGGACGGGCGCGGAGCTATGGGACGACCTCCTCAACCTCCTGGACCTGGTGGACCACGGCGACCCGGCGCTCGGCATCCCCGGGCACGGGCTGGTCCTCCTCCCGCCCGAGGACCCGCGCGACCGCTTCCTCCACGAGAACGCCGTCGCCGACGCCTTCCTGGCGCGCGCCCTCGACCACCTGTCGCGCGTGGACGGGGAGTGGGTGGACTTCGGGGCGCTGGGGGTGGAGGGGATCCTCTCGCTCCTGGAGTCGCTTCCGGAGATGCGCCTGGCGCCCGACGAGCGCGGCCGCCCCCGGCTGGCGAGCGCGCGGGGCGAGCGGAAGGCGCCGCCCTGGGCGCCCACGCCGCGCTGGCTGGCCGACTGCGTGCTGGCCGAGACCGTCGGCCCCGCGCTGGAGGCCCGCGCCGCCGCCTACCGCGAGGCGCTGGGCGAGGTGGCCGCCCGCCGCGAGCGCGCCGCCGCCGGGGGCGCCGACGCCGCCCGCGCCGCGCGCGAGGCGGACGTGATGGAGCGCCGCGCCGTCGACGGGCTCCTGGCGCTCCGCGTCTGCGACCCGGCGATGGGGAGCGGCCGCTTCCTCCTCCACGCCGCGGAGTGGATCGCGGAGCGGCTCCTTCCGCTGGCGGAGGAGGAGGAGGGCCCCCTCGCCGCGCGGCTGGCGGAGACCCGGTCCGGGATCCTGGCGGACCTGCGCCGGCAGGGGATCGAGGTCGATCCGGCGCGGCTGACGGACGCCGATCTCCTCCGCCGCCTGGTGGCGCGCCGCTCCCTCTTCGGCGTCGATCCGGATCCGCTGGCGGTGGAGATGGCCCGGATGGCGCTCGCGCTCGCCGCCGCGGTCCCGGGGGCGCCGCCGCTCTCCCTGGACCACCATCTCCGCGCGGGCCATCCGCTGGTCGGCACGCGGGTGGCGGAGGTGCAGCGGGCGCTGGAGGAGAGCCCGGAAGGGCAGTTCGAGGCGTTCGGCGGACCCTTCGACGGGGTGCTCGCGGCCGCCCGCCCCTTACGCGACGTGGCGGCGGCGGACGACACGGAGTGGGGGGCGCACGCGGAGAGCGGCGCGCGGACGGCCGAGGCGGACGCCGCGCTCGCGCCCTACCGCCGGCTCCTGGACCTGTGGGTGAGCCGCGCCTTCGGCAACCGGCGCGCGGAGGAGGTGGCGATGCTCCACCCGCGCGAGGTGCTGGCGGCGGCGCGGGGGACGGAGACGCGGCTGGCGGAGTCGCAGCGGGAGGCGCTGGAGACGGCGGCGGAGCTGGCGCGGGAGCACGCCGTCTTCCACTGGGACCTGGAGCTCCCCGAGGTCTTCGCCGACCTGGAGCGCGGCGCGTGGGCGGACGATCCCGGCTTCGACGTCCTCCTCGGCCGCCCGCCGGCGATTCGCGACGAGCGCTTCACCGCGCTCCGCCCGCACCTGGCGGCGGCGTACGCGGAGGTGCACGAGAGCGGCGCCGAGCCGTACGCGTACCTCTACCGCCAGGGGCTGGAGCTGCTCCGGCGCGGCGGGCGGATGGCGTTCGTGGCGCCGGGCCGCTGGGTGCGCGGCGCCGCGGGCGAGGGGCTGCGGCGGCTGCTGAGCGAGCGCGCGGTGCTGGAGACGGTGGTGGACTTCGCCCCGGCGCTGGACGGGGACGCGCCGTCGCTGGTCGCGGTCGTCCGCCGTCTCGACGGGGATCGGCCGGCGGGGGAGGCGCGGGTGGCGGTGGTGCCGCGCGAGGCGGGGGGCGTGGGGGTGTCGGCGTGGATCGCCAGGCACGCGCACGCGGTGCCGGCGTCGCGCTTCGGGGCGGCGCCGTGGAGCCTGGAGCCGCAGGTGGTGGAGGCGCTGCTGCGGAAGATGCGCGAGCGCGGCATCCCCCTTCGCGAGTTCGCCGGGGCCGCGCCGCGCGCGGGGCTGCGGACGGGGCTCAACGACGCCTTCGTGGTCGACGGCGCCGCGCGCGAGGAGATCGTCCGCGCGCACCCGGCGGCCGAGGCGCTCCTCCGCCCCTACCTGCGCGGGCAGGACGTGGAGCGCTGGACGACGGGGTGGGCGGGGCTGTGGATCATCCTGATGGGCGCGGGCGACGGCGCGCGCCGCCCCTGGACGGGGCTCCCCGATCCCGAGGCCGAGAGCGCCTTCCGCGCGGCGTATCCCTCGCTGTACGCGCACTTCAAGGGGTTCGAGGACCGGCTGCGGATCCGGCAGGACGGCGGGACGCACTGGTGGGAGCTGCGGGGGCCGGCGCGCCCCGAGGCGTTCGACGCGCCGCGCATCGTCTACCCGGACGTGGGATGGGCGCCGGCGTTCGCGCTGGACACGGGCGGGCACGTCCCCGGCGGCAACGTGGGCGTCCTCCCGGCGGACTCGCCCTGGCTGGCGGCGGTGCTCAACTCGCCGGTGCTGTGGGGATACCTGCGGCGCGGCGCCAACCACGGCCGCGACGAGGCAGTCCGCTTCTTCGGGCAGGTGGTGGAGATGCTCCCCATCGCCCCGCCCACGGCCGAGATGGAGGCCGACGCCGCCGCCTCCGTCCCCCGGCTGGCCGAGCTCTCCGCCGAGCGCCGCGCGCTGACGGCCGAGCTCTTCCGCTGGCTGCGGAGCGAGTACGCCGTGGCGCAGCCGGGCGCGCGGCTGGAGGGGTTCGCCGGCCTGAACGCCACGGAGTTCGTGGACGAGGTGCGCCGCCGCCGCCCCCGCAAGGCGGACGCGCTCACCCCGCGCGAGGTGGGGATGCTTCGCAACGCCCACGCCGAGGCCGCGCCCCGCATCACGGCGGTGGGGGCGAAGATCGCCGGGCTGGAGCGGCGCCTGGCGCAGCTGGCCGCCCGCGCCTACGGGCTCTCGGCGGAGGAGGCGGAGCTGCTGGGCGCGGCGATTCCGGCGCCGCGGTGACGCGGCCCGAGGTTGACCTGGTGGAACGCTGCCCGGCTACGGTGACCGAAGCTTCGCGACGGGAGACAGATCGCCGTGAGCACAAGGAGCATCGCTCCGATGAGAAGCGCTCCGGAATCGCCGACACGATCGACCCGCTTCCAGAGCACGGCGATCAGTCCGGCGACGGCGAAGAAGACGACGTTCTCAGATTCGCGGAGATGGGCGGGACTGCCGGGCGCGATATCCGCTCGCACTCCCTTCTCCCGTCCCACTCGGGACATCTGGACCGTTCTTTCTCCAGGTTTTTGAGCCGTTCGCGCGCGGCTTCCGATCCGGCCGCGCCATGACACTGGTCATCGCGCCCGCTCCAACCTACTTTGTGGCCGGAAACACGGTATTCCATTCCGACGCCTGCGGGGTTTTCCCGCGGCCCACTCCCCCGGAGTCCCATGAAGGCCTCCCCAACGCCCCCACGCGCGCGGCGCAGCCGGCCCTCGTACGTGGCCGCCCCGCCGCTCACGCGCTCCGATGAAGCCGCCGAGGGCGCCGACATCCTGGCCGAGGTCGCCGGGCCCACCGGCGTCCTGCTCTTCCACGCCCTCCGCGACTTCATGCTCTGGGTGGAGACTCCCGCCGGCGAGCGGCGCGGCCTCTTCCCCTACGGCGCCGGCGCCCGCCGCCGCGACGAGGTGGCGGCGGCCATGCCCGAGCAGGAGCTGTGGGCCCCGCTGCTGACGCTGGCGCAGATGACGGACGCGCCGGACGCGGCGGACTGCGGGCGGCTGGTGTACGCCTGCCGCGCCGTGGCCCGGTGGGCCGAGCGGAGCCGGGCGCCCGCCACCCGGCTGGCCTTCGTGCAGGCGGCGGCGCTGGCCATGCGCAGCGACCCCAGGCTGGCGCTGGAGACGGGCCGCCTCGCCCGCGACCTGGCCCGCCACGCCGCCGCCGAGCGGTGGCTGCGCATCGCCATCAAGCTCTCCCGCCGGACGGACTGGGAGAGCTACGCCTGGGGGTTCATCGGCCTTGGGGTGCTGTACATCCGCACCGGCAACATACCGGCGGCGCAGGCCGTGATGCAGCGCGCCCTCCGCGCCGGCACCAAGCGCCGGATGCGCCCCGTCCAGGGCGCCGCCCACCACTACCTGTTCACCCTCCTGGCCGACCTGGGCAAGCTGCGCGAGGCGTACGCGCACGCCCGCAACGCGCTCCAGGTGTACGACGCAGGCTCGTCCGACATGGTCAGGCTGGCCCACGATCTGGGGCGCTACTGGCTGCTGCAGGGGTGCTACAAGCGGGCGGCGACCGTCTTCGAGACGATCGCCCCACAGATGGAAACGCCAGCCCTCCGGATGCTGGCGACCGCCAACCTGGCACACGGCGCGGCCGGCGGCGGCGACCGGGCCGGCTACGAGGCCGCGCGCGAACGTGCGCTCGTGATGGCCGAGCAGCAGACGGACGGCGCCCGCGTGGCCGAGACGCTCACGATCCTGTCGTGGGCCGACGCGGAGGCCAGCGAGTGGGATCGGGCGGTCGAGCTGGCCAGACGCGCGCAGGCCTTGGCGACCGCCCGCGGCGAGGCCGACGTACGGGTGCTTACGGACCAGCACCTGGAAAGCATTCGCCATCGCACGCCCGCGGTGCCGCCCACCCGCCAGGTGGAGAGCCCCGTCAGCGAACGCTTCGCGGACCGGCTGTCGCGCGAGCTGGTGCGCAGCCTGGTGCCCGCCTGACGGGCGGGCGCCCGGCCGCGCCGTGGCTCACGTGTCCCCGTCGGTGGGCGCCGTGTACCCCTGCCCCCCTGCCCATCCGATGCCGGCGGACGGAGATGCGTCGTCACCCCGCAGCTGGGAGCCGGTGATCGACTCCGAGCCGCAGGCGGTGAGGATGATCGCGAGGGCGGCGAGGACGAAAGCGTTGCGGAGTCTCATCGGTGTTTCCTCCAGAGGAGATGCTGTGAGTTCGCTGGCAGGGCGGGGGTCGGACAAGGTGGTGCGTTTTGGTGCGGACCGTCAAGACGTGTCGCGAAAACTTCGGCCTTTGGCGACCTAACATGCAGACCGTCCACCGGCCTCTGTTCCTTTTGCACGACGACGACGGGCTGCGGGAGCGGCTGGCGGAGGCGCAGGGCGACGGCTTTCGCCTCTACCGGCTCGCGGACTGGGCCGCGCTCCGCGCCGCCCTCCACCGCGCCCCGCCCACCGCGGTGTGCGTGGTGGATCCGTGCCACGCGGGGCGCCCGGGAGCGCTGGCGGACGACCTCCGCGAGCTGCTGGAGGCCTTCCCCTCGGCCACGGTGGTGGCGGCGCTCCCGGTGGGGACGGGGGACGGGGAGCGGCTGCGCACACTGCTGGCGTGGGGCGTGGCCGACGTGGTCGCGCTGGGGCGCGAGGACACGCCGGCGGCGCTGGCGCGCCGCGTCCGCGCGGTGCAGGGACGCACGGTGCACCGGCTGCTGCGCCGGGCGCTCCCCCGCGGGGTGCCCAGCCGGGCGCGGGCGCTGCTGACCACGGCGGCGGAGACGGTGGCCGTGGGCGGGCAGGCGCCGGAGTTGGCGGCGGCGCTGGGGGTCAACGAGCGCACCGTCCCCCGCTGGTGCCAGCGCGCGGACCTTCCCCCGCCCCGCCGGCTCCTGGCGTGGCTCCGACTCCTGCTGGCCGCCGACCTCCTGGACGACCCCGGCCGCTCGGTGGCCTCCATCGCCACGGCATGCGGCTACGCCAGCGAGGTGAGCCTGAAGGCGGCGCTCCGCCAGTTCATGGGCGCGCCGCCGCGCGAGCTGCGCCGCGTGGGCGCCTTCGAGACGGCGTCGCGCGCCTTCGCCCGCGAGCTGTTCGAGCTGCGCGAGGCGGCGCGGGCCCGGGGGAAGCCGGAGAAGACCTGGCTGAACTGAACGGCGCGGCGGAGGGTCCGGCAAGCGCTGCGGCGCGGGTGCGCGCTTCGCTGGAATGGAGCGCCGCCCGGCGGGCGCCGCCGGGGGGAGATCTGCTGTCGCCGATCCACCGCGTCGCACCGTCCGGCGCCTCCGCGTCCACGTCCCGATCCACCGGCCGCGGCTTTCCCCGACAAGTCCGCGCCACCGAATGGAATACCGGCGGGCCCGTCACGCGGCCCGCCGGTCTCTTTTTATGTACGGCGCGCGCCGTGACCGCCGGCGGGGCGCCGTTCCGGGAAGCGGGGATTGCCCCTGCTCGGTCGTCGATGGGCGGGAGGATCGGGCGGAAGGGGGCTCGTGCCCGGGGCAACAAGGTACGCTCCCGGGGCGCTCGGAGCAAAGGTTTTCTCCCGCGACGGCCCCATCGCGCCGGTTCCCGCGCACTGTGGGACACGGGCGGCACAACGTGGACGGGATGGTACGGGAATCGGCATCGTTCTCAGCCGTGGTTGCGCGGCCGCGCGGGAGGATCGAGCTTCATCCGGCGCGGCGACCCCGATCCCGGACGACGCCTCATCCTCATCTCCCGAGCGACCCCATGACGCAGACCACGACGGCGGACGGCGCGCGGCCCGATCCCGATCTCACGCCCGCGGAGGTGCTGGCGCGCACGGAGGCGTTCGTGCGCGGGCGGCTGGAGGGGGACGGCTCGGGGCACGACTGGTGGCACGTGCACCGGGTGCGGCGGGTGGCGATGCGGCTGGCCCGCGAGGAGGGCGCGGACCCGTACGTGGTGGAGCTCGCGGCGCTGCTGCACGACGTGGCCGACCACAAGTTCCACGGCGGCGACCACACGGCCGGGCCCCGCGCCGCCCGGGAGTGGCTGGGGGCGCTGGGCGTGGATCCGGAGGTGACGGAGCACGTGGCGGAGATCATCGCGGCGCTGTCGTACAAGGGCGCGGGGGTGCCCACGCCGATGGCGACGCCCGAGGGGGCGGTGGTGCAGGACGCGGATCGCCTGGACGCCATCGGGGCGATCGGGATCGCGCGGGCGTTCGCGTTCGGGGGGAGCCGGGGGCGGGCGATGTACGAGCCGGACGCGCCGCCGGTGATGCACGACAGCTTCGAGGCGTACAAGGCCAGCCAGGGCCACACGCTCAACCACTTCCACGAGAAGCTCTTCCTTCTCCGCGACCGGATGAGCACGCGGGCGGCGCGGGCGATGGCCGAGGAGCGGCACCGCTACATGGAGGCGTTCGTGGCGCGGTTCCTGGCGGAGTGGGACGGCGCCGACGGGGCGTGACGCGCGGCCTCAGCCCACGGCGGCCGACATGCGGTCGCGGGCGGCCTCGAGGGTGCGGCGGGCGGCTTCGGCCCAGGCCGGCGGGAAGCGCCCGGGAAGGGTGATCCACCGCTCGACGCTGGCCGCGGCTTCGGGGATGCCGAGCCGCTCGTCGACGGCGGCGGCGACCAGGATCTCGCCCAAGCGGGGGATGGGGGCGCTCCCCTCGCCGCGCGCGCCGGCGTCGAACTCCGCGGCCAGCGCGTGCAGGGCATCGTCGGGCAGCACGCTGCGGCGGAGGGCGCGAAGCATCTCGGCGGAGCGGAGGAGCGCCTCGTAGCGCGTCCGCTCCTGGGGGACGGCGGCGGCGAGCTCTTCGTACAGGATCTCCAGGTGGCGCTCCAGGAGGAGGCGCGGCATCCCGCGCGTGGCGAGCACCCGCCCCAGCCACTGCACCTGCTCGTCGGCGCCGCGCTGGCTGTCGTGCGCCAGCAGCGCGATCCACGCGCCGTCGCTGTGGCCGAAGCGCACCGCGTTCTCCCCGTACCGCGCCTGGTAGTACGGGTACTCGCGCACGGAGCGCTCGGCGGCCCGGCGCGCGGCTTCCAGCTCGCGCGGGTCGTCGGTGATGGGGTGGCTTCCGGCGGCCTGGTTGATGGTGCTCGCCAGGGGAATCTCCCGCATGGTCCGCCCATGGTGAGGGCGGTGGATCACGATCCGGGGAAAGCCGGGATTCGCGATCCGCCACCGATCCACATGCACCATATCCGGCCCGAATCAGCCGTGCAATTGATCAAACGTTGTGCATGCGCCGGATTTCCATCCTCCGATCTCCCAAGGCTTCCGATTCGGAGACCCGGAGCCGTCATCGACCCCGGTCTCCACCTCGCTGGACCGTGTCACTCCGGCTGCTTCCGGGGCGCTGAGCGGACGGTTCGACGAGTGGATTCGCATGCTTCGGCGGGCCTCTCTCCCCTGGTCCCTTTCCTCGCAGGCGGGAGAGGGGAGAACTGCTCTCGATGTTCGACGGGCTCCGTCGCATGCCGCGGCGGCCCCTCTCCCCGCCGCGCGGTGGGAGGGAGCTTTTTCCACCTCGCCGCGAGCTTCGGCGCGCGCGATGAGCTTCGCGTGCTCCCTCCTACGGAGTGGGAGAAGGCAGAACGCGCCAGGCGGTCAGGAGGAGGCGCCGCCGCAGGAGCGCGCCGCGGAGGAGGGCCGTTCACGGAGGCGGAGATGCCCCGGCCGGCGCGAGCGGGTGACGCGGCGCGACGGGCCGGCGCGCCCCCACGCGCCCCCCGCCCGAGGCGCGCGAGGACGCCCGGATGGCGAGGAGGGCGCGGGCCGAAGCAACGTTTCGTCCATCGCCAGCGACTAATCCGCGCCACCGGGCCCCCCGGCCCCGTTCATCCCCCCTTCCCGCATCTCCCGACCCATGAACCGCACCCGCCTGATCCTCGCCGCCGCCCTCGCGGCGCTCGGCGCCTCGCCGCTTTCGGCGCAGGCGCCGCAGCCGGAGCCCGACCGTCCCATCGACGCGGCGTCGCGCGCGGCCGTCGTCGAGAACGTGATCTCGGCGCTGGACCGCGCGTACGTCTTTCCCGAGAAGGCCCGCGAGATGGGCGCCGCCCTCCGCCAGCGCGTGCGCCGCCGCGAGTACGACGCCGTCACCAGCTCGCGCGCCTTCGCGGACTCGCTCACCTCGCACCTGCAGGCGGTCAGCCACGACAAGCACCTGCGCGTGCGCTTCTCGCCCGAGCCGCTCCCGCCCGAGGACACCACGCAGCGGCGCGAGACACCGGAGGAGCTGGCCCGCCGGCGCGACCGCGCGCGGGTGACCAACTTCGGCTTCGAGAAGGTGGAGCGGCTGGCCGGCAACGTGGGATACCTGGAGATCCGCGGCTTCAACGATCCCGGGATCGCCTCGGAGACGGCGGTGGCGGCCATGAGCTTCCTGGCCAACGCCGACGCGCTGATCATCGACCTGCGCCGGAACGGCGGCGGAAGCCCGGGGATGGTGCAGCTGGTGTCCAGCTACCTCTTCGACGAGCCCACGCACCTCAACTCGCTCTACTTCCGCCCCGCGGACCGAACCGACCAGTTCTGGACGCTGCCGTACGTCCCCGGACGGCGCTTCGGGCAGGAGAAGCCGGTGTACGTGCTCACCAGCGAGCGCACCTTCTCGGCGGCCGAGGAGTTCACGTACAACCTGCAGAACCTCAAGCGCGCCACCGTCGTGGGCGACACCACGGGCGGCGGCGCGCACCCGGGTGGGGTGCGGCGCGTGGGCGACCACTTCGGCGTCTTTGTCCCCAGCGGGCGCGCCATCAGCCCGGTGACCAACACCAACTGGGAGGGCACCGGCATCCGCCCCGACGTGGCCGTCCCCACCGCCCACGCGCTCCAGACCGCCTACGTGGACGCGCTGGGGAAGGTGCTGGAGAAGACCACCGCCCCCGAGCTTCGCCGCCAGCTGCAGGACGTCCTGGCGGAGGAGCGGAGGAAGCTGGACGAGATGCGCGCCGGCCGCCCCGCCGGCGGCTGATCGGCATCGTCCCGAGGGACGGGGAGCGGGCCGGATCCCAACCTGGAGATCCGGCCCGCTTCGCATCCACGCCTTCGACAGATCCGCCGGGTCCGCTTACATTCGCACCGTCACCTCGCCGTCCCGTCCCGAACCCTGCCTCCGCCCATGCCCGTCCAGCCCCACTATCATCGCCCGGGCCCCAGTCCCATGAACCTGTTCGTCATCCGCGCGTCGCTCCTGACGGGAGTGCTGATCTTCGGCGGCATCACGTACTACATCCACTCGCAGGCGCCGCCAACGTGGGACGGGAACGTCCAGACGCTCACCTGGGCGGTGCTGGGGATCTGGGGCGCGATCACGGCGACGCTCGTCGTCGTGGGCCGCATGTACCGGAAGGCCGACGCGCGCGACCAGCGGGCATCGCTCGCCATCGCCGGGTGGGCGCTGGGGGAGGCAGCGGCGCTGATGGGAGGCATCCACTACTTCCTCACCGGCAGCCCACAGCGATACGGCTACGGCCTGATCATCTTCGTCATCGCCCTGGTGATGTTCCCCATCCCGCGGGACGAGGGACCGCGCGCGACGCGGTAATGCGTAATCACATCCCAGGATGACGAACGCGGGGAGATGCGCGGTCGGATGCGGAATCCGGGATGAGCCGATCAGCCGATGAGCCAATGAGTCGAGGAGTCGAGGATCATCGGCGCGAAAAAGCCGCGGGCGCGATTCCGGATCGCGCCCGCGGCTCTTCATTCGATCACGATCCCCGCGCGTCAGGTGCTGGCGGGGGCGAGCTCCTGGTCGAGGAGGCGGTTGAGCTCGGGGTCGTCGGCCTTCACGGGGCCCACGTGCTTCCAGAGGATCCTGCCGTCCTTGCCGATCAGGAAGGTGGTGGGGACGCCCACGGTGGCGAAGGTGGAGGAGACGTCCTGCGACGGATCGTGCCACACGTCGTAGGTGACGCCGAACTCCTCCATGAAGTAGCGGATCTCCACGTCCGTCCCCGCGTCGTCCACCGTCACCCCCACCAGGTGCAGCCCGCGCGCGGCGTTGGCCTGGTGCAGGCGCTGCAGGTCCGGCATCTCGGCGCGGCAGGGGTGGCACCAGGTGGCCCACACGTTCAGCAGCACCGTCTGCCCGCGCAGGTCGGCCAGGGAGACGGGCTTTCCGTCCAGCCGCGCCGCCCCGTACTCCGGCGCCGCGTCCCCCACCTGCGGCACCCCGTGCCCATCGCATCCGCAGACCGCCAGAATCGACGCGGCGACCAGGATCGACGACAGCCGGCGGATGATGGTCATCGCCCACCTCCCAGCGGGGCGCGGGCGGTGCGCACGGTCGATTTCGCGCCCGGCTCCGTCCACGCGAACACCACCTCGCCCCCCGCGCGCACCATCCGCGGGAAGCCGCTGGCGCGCTCGGAGCCGGAGGATGCGACGACGCGCGGCTCGCCGGCCTTGCCGTCGCGCGACACGCGGCGGACGCGCACCTCGGCGCCCTTCTCGCCGCGCGCCTCCAGCCAGCTCACCAGCGCGCCGCCCTCCACCAGCTCCACGTCCACGCGCCCCAGCGGCTTCCCGCCGTCGATCCGCACCGGCGCCGCGAAGGCCGCGCCCGCGTCGTCCGAGAACGCCACCTTCACCTGCGGCGTGCTGTCCGCCGCCGTGTACCAGGCCACCGCGACGCGGCCGCCGTCCGCCGACACCGCCGGGCCGTTCACGGGGCAGGCGGGCATCACCCAGCCGTCCGCGTGCACCGGCTTCGGCGCCGTCCACGCCCCGTTCACCTGCCGGACGATGGAGATGTCGCGCACCTCCTCGGGCGAGCGGTCGCGGTAGACGACGACGGGGCCGGCCGCCGTCCGCGCCATGGACGTCTGGCAGCAGTCGCAGATGCGGTCGTCCAGCACCCGCTCCGCCCCCACCGCCCCGTCCCGCGCCAGCGACGTGCTGACGAGCATCGTCTCCGCGCCCGGGCCCTCCTTGGCCGTCGCGTACTTGCGCCCGTCCAGCCACACCGCGCCCAGCGAATCCCCCGCCGCCGCCCAGAGCGCCGCGAAGCCGTGCTCCGCCTCCGCCCCGTCGCGGTGGGGGACGACGCCCTCCGTCCAGGTGGCGCCGCCGTCCGCGGACTGGGCGATGCGCACGTCGTAGGCGTACTTGCCGGCGCCGCGCTTCTGGAGCCAGTGGGCCGCCATCCGCCCGCCCTCCATCACCCGCAGCGAGGGGAAGTCCGCCCAGTTGACGAACCACCCGCGCCCGGAGGCCACCGTGCGCGGCTGCGACCAGGCGCCGCCCTCCAGCACGGCGAAGCGGAGCGCGTGCGTGGAATCCGCCCCCGGCTCCACCCACGACAGGTAGACGCGCCCATCGGGCGCCGTCGTCAGGTCGGGCTCCGCGCTCCCGGGCTCCGCCGACACCTCCATCGCCGCCAGCTCCCCCAGCTCCGCCGCCGCCGCCGAGCCACCGCGCGCGTCGTCCGCCCCCGCGTCGCGGCACCCCGCCGCCGCGAGCGCCGCCATCGCCACGATGCCCAACCGCCTCGCATCCATCATCATCCTCCAGCCTCGTCCGGAAGAGAGATCGACCAGAATCACCACCCGCGGGAGATCGGGATCACCATCGCCCCCGATCGATCCCCATCCCCCAATCTAACCCCACCACCCCGGATCCGTCGCCCCGAATTCGACCCGCACCCTCGCACCCTCGCACCGCCCTCACGCCGGCGTGTCCCGCCCGATGTCGAACCCGAGGAACGCCAGGCCGACCATGAACGTCAACGGGATGCACCCCAGCGCCAGGACGACGCAGCCCACGGCGATGCCGGCGTCGAGGGAGTCCGTCAGCCGGAAGATTCCCCAGCCGGCGGCGCCCGCGGCCAGCGCCAGGACGCCGGTGACGATGGCCTTCAGGAACATCGACAGCATCACCTTGCCCATGAACTGCATCCGCTGGTCGTCGCCCGGCGTGACGCGGTAGGGCATGAGGAGGAAGAGGCCGTTCTCCACCGCCAGCGTGGCCCAGGCGTACGGGGGGACCACCAGCGCCAGCCCCAGCAGCCACGGCCCCCGGAGCGCGCCCGCCACCACGGCGGCGATCACCACCAGATACTGCATCACCATGAAGACCAGCGCCACCGGGAGCACCTGCCCCGCCGCCACCTGCACGGGCGAGAGGGGGAGCGAGCGGAGGACGTCCATGCGGTCCAGGTCGCGGCGGAAGTCGAACGCCACGTGGCCCGAGAAGAGCACCGGAAGCATCAGGCAGACGCCGATCACCACCGCCGCCGACGCGGCCGGGTCCGGATCGCCGCTCTCGTGGAAGGCGAAGAGGATGGTGCCCACCCACACCGTGAGCCCCAGCAGCGGCACCACCAGCGCCCGCGGCGTCCGCGCCAGCTCCGTCAGCTGCCGCCACGCCAGCGCCCCCGCGCCCCCCAGCACGCGCAGGCCGGGCGTCCGCACCCGCAGCCGCGACGGCGCCGCGGAGGCGTGGATCCCGCCGCCCGAGCGCATCCGCGCCAGCCGCGCGTGCATCTTCGCGCTCACCGCCAGCGACCGCTCCGTGTACGCCACGTCCGACAGCAGCACCAGCCCCGCCACCGCCGCGATCACCCCCAGGCACGCCGCCGCCCAGAGCGCCCCGTCCGCCCATCCCGCCGCCCCGAACAGCTCCGCGAAGGGCCGCAGCGGATACGCCAGCGCCTGCACGGGCGCGGCCGCCGCCACCGCGCGCAGCCGCATCCCCGGCGTCGCCCCCGATCCCGCCGTCGCCACCGCGGCCAGCGCCGCCGACAGCAGGCCCACGATCAGCCCGCGCCGCACGTACGGCCGCGCGCGCTCCGGGACGTACACCTCCGCCGCCGCCGCCGCCACGCCCATGGCCTGCGCGGCCACGTACAGGAAGACGAACGACAGCGCCGTCGCCGCCGCCGCGTTCCAGGGATTGACCGCGTACCGCGCCACGAAGAGCGCCACCCACACCCCGGAGGCCAGCTGCACCCCCACCCGCGAGACCAGGTTGTACAGGAGGAGCTCGCGCCGCCCCACCGGCGCCGGGAAGAGGAAGTCCACCTCCGCCGGCGAGAAGTAGAGCGCCCGTCCGCTCATCGCCCCCAGGACGGACAGGAGGAGGAGCGCGGGGGGGAGATACGCCAGCACGGTGGCGCGGGAGGCCGGCTCGATCGGCACGTCCAGGGTGAAGGTCCAGAGCTGGAGCGCCACGAAGCCGCCGATGAAGAGGGCCCCGAACCCGAAGGCGAGGGCGCCCTTCACCGTCTTCATCCGCCGCCACGCCTGCCGCATCTTGCCGCGCGGCGAGCGGCGGAGAAGGAAGAGCAGCCCGCCGTTCACGGCCCCACCGGCTGCGGGGCGTTCGGCACGCCGCTCCCCTCCGTCAGGCGGAAGAACAGCTCCTCCAGCGATCCCTCTCCCTCGGCGCCGTAGGCGATGCGCATCTCCTCCTGCGTCCCCGCAAAGAGGAGGCGGCCCTGGCGGAGAACCAGGAAGGTGCTGCACAGCCCCTCGATCTGCCCCAGCAGGTGGGAGGAGAGCACCACCGCCGCCCCGGCCGCCGCGCGGCGCCGGAGGGTGTCGTAGAGGGTGCGGATGCCGCGCGGGTCCAGCCCGGTCAGCGGCTCGTCCAGGAGGAGGACGGCGGGGTCGTGCAGGAGGGCGCACGCCACCGCCACCTTCTGCCGCATCCCGCGCGACAGCTCGTCGGCCAGCGAGTCGCGGCGCTCCGCCATCTCCAGCTCCTCCAGCAGCGTCTCGCCCGCGCGGCGCCAGTCGGGAACGCCGTAGACGCGCGCGGCGAACTCCAGGTGCTCCCAGACGGTCAGCGAGTTGAAGAGGTGCGGCTCGTCCGGGACCAGCGCCAGCCGCCGCTTGGCCGCCGATCCGTCGCGCACCACGTCGTGCCCCGCCACCCGGATCACCCCCGCGCCCGGCGGATGGATCCCGGCGATGGCGCGGAAGGTGGTCGTCTTCCCCGCCCCGTTGGGTCCCACCAGCCCCGCGATCTCCCCGCCGCGCACGGTGAAGGAGAGCGCGTCCACGGCCAGCCGCCCGCCGCCGTATCCCTTGGAGAAGCCCGCCAGCTCCAGCGCCGGCGCGCCCTCGGCCCCCTCGCCGCCGGTCACTGGCCGGCCTGCGGGCGCGCGGGCCGGCCGCCCGGCTTCCACTGCGGCGCCGGCCCGTCCGCCAGCACGCGCGCCGCCCGCACCACGGCGCGCACCGTCGCCGTCATGTGCGCGTAGTCGATCGCGCGCGTCTCGTCGCTGGGGCGATGGTAGTCCGTGTGCATCCCGAAGGAGGAGATGGTGTGGCCGGGGATCCCGGCGTAGACGAAGGCCACGTTGTCGCTGCGGAGGAAGAACTCCTGCGCCGGGCGCGGATCGGGGACGATGGCGACGCCGGCCGCCGTGAGCGCCTCGCCCATCGTGGAGCGCGCGTACCCCGTCAGCCACGCCTTCCCCGGCCCGCCCGCGAGCGAGTCCGGGCGGCCGATCATCTCGATCTGCAGGTCCGCCACGGTGCGGGCGAGCGGGACGGCGGGGTGGGCGACGTACCAGTTGGTCCCCAGCAGCCCCACCTCCTCGCCCGTGGTGAGGAGGAAGACCACCGTCCGCCTGGGGCGCGGGCCGGCGGCGAGGGCGCGGGCCGTCTCCAGCACCGCCACCACGCCCGACGCGTCGTCGTCCGCGCCGTTCCACACCGAGTCGCCCGCCACCGCCCCGGCCGAGCTGACGCCCAGGTGGTCGAAGTGCGCGCCGATCACGACGGCCTCGTCGCGCAGCGCCGGATCGCTCCCGCGCAGGATGCCGACGACGTTGACGCCCACGGCGCGGCGGGCGGCGGGGAGACTGGCGGTGTCGGCCCAGGCGCCGAGCAGCGTCATCCGCGGGCGGCGCCCCTCGCGCGGCTCCACGGAGATGGGGATGCGCTGCAGGTACCCGTCGTCCCCCGCCGCCTCCACCCCGAACGCCTGCAGCCGGCCGGCGATGTAGCGCGCCGAGCGCCACATCCCCGGGCTCGCGGTCATCCGCCCCTCCATGGAGTCGTGCGCCAGCGCCTCCAGCTGCGCGCGCACGTCCGCCTCGCGCACCTCGGACGCGGGGCCGGACGTCGATCCGGGGCGTGGGACGGGGGTGGATTCGGACTGCGGGGCGCCGGTGCAGGCGGCCAGGAGCGCGGCGGCGGCCGGCGCGGCGAGACGGCGAAGCGCGGGAATGCGCATGGGAACCAGGCTCCGGGAGATGCGGGGCGGCAGGGAAGACGGATCGATCCGCGGGTGACCGCGGAATATGCCGCAAGGGCCGGAGCGGGGCAACGCGCCGGGCGCGGGGCGAGGCCATTGCCTTCCGGCGCGGAAAGCGTTGTATTGAAAGGTGAAACCCGGCGCCCGCCCGCCCCGTACGAGGCTCGGCGACAGAAACCGTGGGATCGAGAAATCAAGGAGCGAAAGCCATGTTTGGTGCTATCGGTGCAGTTCTGGGGACCCTCAGCCTGGTGGTGACGGCTGGGGCCACGATCTTCGGCTTCATCCAGGCGCGGAGCTTCACCCGCCGCAAGCTGCGCTTCGTCGAGGCGGCGCAGAGTCCGATGGCGCCCATCCTGGCCGGGCTCGCGGCGGCGGTGGCCATGTCGCCGGTGGCGGCCCTCCTCCCCCTCGTGACCGGCGCGACGGCGGTCCTCTTCGGCCTGGGCGTGGGCGCCGGGGTGATGGCCGGCAAGCAGGACATCATCCGCGGCCGCCTGAACCCGTAACGGGCGCTTCGGAACGCAGCACGCAGGCGAGCGGCCCTCTCCCGGATTCCGGGGGAGGGCCGCTGGTCGTTGGAGGAAAAGAAGGGGACAGGTTACAGGGGACAGGGGACGGCCATCATATCCGTCCGGGGGGCGTCGCCCTGTTCACTCATCGTACCCCGCCGGTCGATCCAACTTCTTTCAGTCCAGGCGCTTCTCCACGACGTGAGTGGATCCCGGCCCGGGAGATGCACAGCGCGCTGTCCGTATTTTTTCCGCGGACACTCGAGCGGTGGAGCATGGGAAGCACGAACCTGATGAACGAGAGCGGCGGGGAAGATCCCCGCCTTACGCCGCGGCTGGCGGGGGTGGTGGAGCGCAACATCAAGGCGCTCCTGGCCCGCCGGCAGATGGAGGATCAGGCGAAGACCTTCCAGGACCGGATGGCCGACCGCATCACCTCCTTCACGGGGAGCATGCTGTTCGTCTTCATCCACCTGGCCATCTTCGGGTCGTGGATCGTCATCAACCTGGGATGGACGCCGATCGCGAAGTTCGATCCGTCGTTCGTGGTGCTGGCGATGATCGCGAGCGTGGAGGCCATCTTCCTCTCCACCTTCGTGCTGATCAGCCAGAACCGCATGCAGCAGCTGGCCGACAAGCGCGCCGACCTGGACCTGCAGGTGAGCCTGCTGGCCGAGCACGAGATCACCCACCTGATCCAGCTGGTCACCGCCATGGCCGCGAAGATGGGCCTGGACGAGTCGCAGGACCCGGAGCTCGCGGAGCTGGCGCGCGACGTGGCGCCGGAGAAGGTGCTCGACGCGATGGAGCATCACACGGAGAACTTCAGCGCGGTGCCGAGGGACTGAAAAAAGAAGAAAAGAAGTGCTTAGTTCTTAGTGCTTGGTCCTTGGTAACGGCTACTTCTGGCGAACGCCGTCGTACGCAGAACCGAAAGACCCCCTCCAGATCACGGGAGAGGGCGCGGATGCGTTTCCACCAAGGACCAAGCACTAGGGACTAAGCACTATCTGTTCAAAGCGCCTCGCAGTCGAGCCGCTTCGGCACCTCGCGCGCCCGGCTCAGCAGCCACCGCATGTCCTCCTCGCCCGCCTCGTCCCATCCGACGGGGATGGGGCTCAGGCGGCGCTTCTCGGTGGCGCTCTCGAAGCAGAGCCACCCCGCGGCGTACGCGGGCGCCGTCCCGCCGGCGCCCTTCAGCCGGCGGTCCCGCCCCGTCCTGCGCTCCGGTCCCGCGTACGCCATCACCCCGCCCCGCCGCCGCTCCACGGTGCGTCGCTCCTGGCCGCCCCGCACCCGCTGCGGGACCACGTCCCACACCCGCCACCCGGTCCCTTCGTCGTCCTGGAAGTGTTTCAGTGCCATGTGTTTAGCTCTCTTCCACAGGAAACCCGCTCCGATGCAGATCGCGTGCCGGCTCCCGTGCTGCTACGAGGTCGCGTCACAGTTCGCATCTTCATCTCTCGCAATCAGTTACACGCGGCGCACAATGGGATTCGAGGCCTGGATGCGCAAGGGGCTGGGGGCGGGCGGGCGGAGACTGGACCAGGCGACGCGGGAGGCGCGAACGGCGAAGATGCTGGCGCGCGGAGGGTGACCGGCGCAACGTTTGCGGAACGTCGGCCTCGAACGACGGAAAACCCTGCATCCAGCCGCCCCAGGAGAGCGCGAATGGTCGATCGATCCGGAGACGCGCAGCCCGACGCCGATGCCATCCCTCCCCCGGTGCCCGCCACGGGGCAGCAGGTGCAGGTGTCGGCGACGGGGCAGCCGGTGCAGGCGCCGGCTCGGCAGGGGCTGGTCGCGCGGCTCCTGAAGCGCAACCGCATCCTGGGCGAGCGCGAGGCGGAGCTGCGCGCGCGGGAGAGCGAGCTGCTGGAGCGGATGGCCAAGGCGCTCGACCGCTTCGGGCCCGACGTGGCCGAGGAGGACATCCGCCACTTCCGCCAGGCGCGCGAGCAGCTGGCCGGCCTCTTCCTGCTGGTCATCGCCGGCGAGTTCAACTCGGGGAAGTCCAGCTTCATCAACGCGCTCCTGGGCGAGAAGGTGCTCCCCGAGGGGGTGACGCCCACGACGGACCGCATCAACCTGCTCAAGCACGGGCCGGAGGTCGGCGAGAACCTGCTGGAGGCGTACCTGCTGGAGCGGACGCACCCGTCGCCGCTGCTCTCGGACCTCAACATCGTGGACACGCCGGGGACCAACGCCGTCATCCGCGAGCACGAGGAGCTCACCCGCGACTTCGTCCCGCGCAGCGACCTGGTCCTCTTCGTCACCTCGGCCGACCGGCCGTTCACGGAGAGCGAGCGGAGCTTCCTGGAGCAGATCCGGTCGTGGGGGAAGAAGATCGTCCTGGTGGTCAACAAGATCGACCTCCTGCAGGACCCCGTGGACCGCGACACGGTGCTCAAGTTCGTGCGCGAGAACGCGGAGACGCTGCTGGGCGAGGCGCCGCGCGTCTTTCCCGTCTCGGCGCGGATGGGGATGCAGGCGCGCGAGGCGGCGGACGAGCCGCTGTGGACGCAGAGCGGCTTCGCGGCGGTGGACGACTTTCTCCTCAACACGCTGGACCAGCAGGAGCGCGTCCGCCTCAAGCTCCTCAACCCGCTCAACGTCGGCCTGCGGCTGGCCACGCGCTACAAGGAGACGGCGTTCGAGCGGCTGAAGCTGCTGGCCGACGACGTCTCCACGCTGCAGAACATCGACCAGCAGCTGGCGGCGTACCACTCGGAGATGCTCCGCGACTTCAGCCCGCGGATGGGGCGGCTGGACGCGCTGCTCTCGGACATGGAGCTGCGCGGGATGGGCTTCTTCGACGAGAACATCCGCATCGGCCGCATCCGCCAGCTCATGCGCGCCGACCAGATCCGCAAGGACTTCGAGCGCGAGGTGGTGGGCGACACCCCGAAGCACATCGACGAGGAGGTGGGGCGCATCATCGACTGGATCGTGGAGCGCAACCTGAAGCTCTGGCAGGACCTGGGAAGCTACATCGAGCGGCGGCAGATCTCCCGCCACCGCGAGGGGATGATCGGCGAGGTGGGGGGCGGGTTCAGCTACAACCGGCAGGCGCTGCTGGACTCCATCGGCCGCACCTCGCGCGAGGTGGTGAGTACCTACAACCGCGAGGCCGAGGCGCAGCGGCTGGCCGACGAGGTGCGCGGGGCGGGCGGCGCCACCATCGCGGCCGGCGCCGGCGTGGGGCTCGGCGTGCTGCTCACCGCGCTGGTCTCCACCTCGGTGGCGGACATCACGGGGATCCTGCTGGCCACCACGCTGGCGGTCACGGGCCTCTACGTGATCCCCAACAAGCGCCGCCAGGCCAAGGCGGACTTCGCCAGGAAGATCGCGGAGCTGCGCAAGCGGCTGGACGAGGGGCTCACGCGCCAGGTGCACGGCGCCATCAACGAGTCCACCGAGCGGGTGAACGAGTCCATCGCCCCCTACCGCCGCTTCGTGCAGGTGCAGCAGGAGCAGCTGCACGAGGCCCGCGGCGAGCTGGTCGCCACCGAGGACGCGCTCCTCCGGCTCAAGGCGGAGATCGAGGGACGGTAGACGGAGGTGCGGGGGTGCGAAGGTGCGGGGGTGCCGATCGGCGCCTCCGCACCTTCGCATTCGGGAGCGGAAAGCTCGTATCCCGCCGTGGAGCCACAGGCGGAGATGAGGATCGAAACTCTATCGGAGCGGCACCTTTGGGTCTTCCTCTCCTCGATCCGCATCCGCCCGCCGATTCCGCGCCCTTGAGGCATCGCAAACTACGTCGTCAGGAGGTTCGGCGCGGAAGTCGGCCCCTCCTCCACATCCCCCCGATGACGCAGTTGGCACGGCCTGGCGAGCACGAGATACCGATCGTGGGCGAGATCGATCGCACAATCCGATGAGACAGCGGGCATCGTTCGGGAGATCGAGATCGATCGGTGGATGAAAAGCGAAGGGCGGCGCCGGTGCATCCGGCGCCGCCCCTTTGCTTTCCTCTTCCGCGGATCGTCAGCGGTCCGCGACGAACCGGGCCGCGCGTCAGCTGGCCGAGAGGGTGGGCGGGGCGATGGCGACCTCGTCGTCCGCGCAGCCGGCGCCCTCGTGGATGTCGCCCGCCTCGTCGATGGCCAGGGTGCGGGCGCCGGCGGGGGCGTCCACGTCGGGGCTGGCCTGCACGCACAGCCGGTCGGCGTCGGCCTCCAGCACCCGCAGCGTGTAGCCGGCGGGGATCATGGACGCGTCGAACCCGCCCAGGAAATCGTCCGCTCCCTCTTCCGTCAGGTTGCCCGTGTACGCGCCGAAGTGCGCCAGGTGCTCCTGCTCCAGCTCCAGCACGTGGGCCAGCACGTCCACGATCCCCAGCTCGTCCACGTCCGGGTGCGCGCCCTCGTCCTCTTCCGAGGCGTCCACCCGGCGCGCGCCGTGGGAGGCCATGGCGGCGAAGCTGCCGAGCAGCACCAGGAGCGCCACGGCGCCCGCGACGGCGCCCAGCACCAGGCGCACGCGGCGGACGCGCACCGGGCGCGCGGGGACGGCGCCGGCGGGGGCGGGCATCAGGTCGTAGCCGCAGTGGACGCACGCCTCGGCGCGGTGCGAGACGGCGTTGCCGCAGGAGGGACAGGGAACCAGGGTCATGCGGACTGCGGTCCTGCAAGGGTGCGGTCCGCGCTCAGGGAGCGAGCGCGGAGAAGGGGAGGAACGGGAGGTTGCGCAGGGCGCCGTAGACCAGGACGGTCGCCACGATGGCCCAGCTGGCCCGCCCCGGGAGCGCGGGACGGGGGAGGAGCCGCCGGCCGGCCAGCGAGTCGGTGGCGTGGCCGGCCAGCACGTACAGCAGGATGGGAAGCGCCACCACCATCAGCGGATTGTAGCCCAGCGCCTCGCCCAGGTGGCCGTGCAGCAGGGCGTGCCCCGCGCGGAGGGCGCCGCACCCGGGGCAGTACAGCCCGGTGAGCACCAGCAGCGGGCAGCGGGGATACCACCCCACCGCCAGCGGGGGAAAACGGTAGAGCACGGCGGCCCCCGCGGCCGCCCCCGCCCCGCCCAGCAGCCAGAGCCACCGGGGGAGCGAGGGGCGGAAGGCGGCGTCCCGCTCCGTCACATCCCCCCCGGAGGCGGCGTCATCCCCTGCTGCTCCATCAGCGGGCCCATCATGGCGATCATGGCGCCCTGGAACAGCATCATCAGGAGAACCCAGCCCAGCCCCACGCCCAGGGCGATGAAGCACCACTTCCTGGCCTCGCGCGAGGCCGCCATGGCGCCCTCGATGTCGCCCAGGTCGCGCCGGGCGTCCACGCGCGCCGCGTTGATCAGCGCGGGGATGGCGAACGGCGGGCAGCAGCAGAGCGTGAGGAAGATGGCGAACACCAGGTAGTTGGAGACCTCGGGCCGCGGCCCGCCGTACCCCGCGCCGCCCGCGCCCATCCCCGGCCCCCCGGCCGTGTAGCCGGGCCCGCCGCCCGGGCCGTACGACTGCCCGCCCGCCTGCTGCCCGCCCACCCCGGGGCGCAGGGGGTCGCCCGGACGCGGCGCCTCGAAGCGCCCGGGGCCGCCTCCGCCCGGCTGCTTCAGCGGGTTGGGATGGCCGCAGTTGGGGCAGTGGTTGGCGTGCTCATCGTACTGGTTGGAGCAGTCGGGGCAGGTGACGAGGGCCATGGCTGGACAGTCGGGAGAGATGGGCGGACGACCGGCGCCGGTTGGAGGCGCGGGGGGATGCCGGCGGATCGATGTGGGGTGTCGGCGAAAGGCCGGCGGGACCGCGGAGGATCGTCGCGGCGGGGTGGAAGATGTGCGGAGGCGCCGGTTTGCGCAAGCAATCCGGACGCGGATCGACGCCGCCCATCGACGCCGCCCGCGTCCCGGCGGATCGATGACGGCGATGGGGATCGGGATCGATCCGCCGCGATCCGGATCGGCCGCATCGATCCCCATCCTCCTCCTCCGCTCGATGATCCTGATCTCCGGATCCAGCGAAACGAGTACCTGATTCCGCACCCCACCACGGATTTCCCGCGATTGTCATCCCGAGGCCGGCCACGTAGATCCTTCGGCCTGCAAAGGTCCGTGTGGGCGAAAAAGATCCGCTTGGCCGGCCTCAGGATGACATTGAGGCGAGCGATGGGAATACTCGGCGGAATCCCGGGATCGGCGGGAGCGCGGGAGCGCGGGGTCTGGTATCATCCTCCGATCGATGATCCGATCGCCAGACGCGGCGAGAGCGAATGATCCGCTCGACCCGCGACGGAGATCGATCTTCCGCGATCTGAATCACCCGCCTGATCGCCGTCTTCGTCAGTTCGATCGATGATCGTCGACGAAAAAGCGCGGCGGATCGGGGGATCTGCTTGACTCCCGGCGGGAGGCGGCGCTACGGTATGCTCCCACTCCGATCCGTTCCCCTCGCGGCCCTACTCCCGTGCCGATCCCACGCCGTCCGCTCCTCGCGCTCGCCCTCGCCCTTGCCGCCGCGTGCGGCGCGCCCGCGCCCGCGTCGAGTCCGGGACCGGGAGGCGGGACGGGGACGCTGTTCATCGTGGGCGGGGGGACGCAGCCGCCGTCGATGGTGGCGCGCTTCGTGGAGCTGGCCGGCGGCCCCGGGCGCGCGCGCATCGCCGTGCTCCCCATGGCCAGCGAGGCCGCCGCGGAGTCCGGCGCGGAGAAGGCCGAGCAGCTCCGCGGCCTGGGCGCCGACGCCTTCGTGCTGAACGTCACCCGCGCGCAGGCGGGCGACTCGGCCGCGGCGCTCCTGGCCGGCGCCACCGGCATCTGGTTCGGCGGGGGCGACCAGGGGCGGATCACGGCGGCCATCCGCGACACGCCGGTGATGGACGCCATCCGCGCGCGCTGGCGGGCCGGCGCGGTGGTCGGCGGCACCTCGGCGGGCGCGGCGGTGATGAGCGACTCCATGATGACGGGGAACCAGCGCGCGGCGGGCGAGGACACCGTCGGCTACCATGGCGACGAGTACCCGCGCGTGGTGCGCGGGAGCATCGAGATCGTCCCCGGGCTGGGCTTTCTCCCCGGGGCCATCGTCGACCAGCACTTCCTCCGCCGCGAGCGCCACAACCGCCTGCTGAGCGTGGTGCTGGAGCGCCCGTCGCTGCTGGGCGTGGGGATCGACGAATCCACCGCGCTCCTGGTGCACGGCGACGGACGGTGGACGGTGGAGGGGGAGAGCGCCGTCCTGGTGGTGGACGCGCGCGGGGCCCGCGTCTCGCCGGCCGGGGCGCCCGTCCTGGGCGCCGCCGGCGCCCGGCTGCACCTCCTTCCCTCCGGGAGCGTCTTCGACCCGCGCACCGGCCTCGCCGCGCTCCCGCCGGGGCGCTGAGCGGCGCCGCGCGAGCCGCTTGCGGGCGAGCCGGCCGCACGCTTACACTGGGCTCGTCACCGATGCCTGTCCGGAGCGTTTCCGCTCCTGCGTTATCATCAAAGAAGCCGCCACCGGGAGACCGGTCCGCGCCGGCTCTCCGCCAGCCGCGTTTCCGGGCTCCCGACGCCCGGATCCCGCTCGCCCTTCGACCCCGCCCCTCCCGCCCGGTGAGCGGCGCCCGGTCGCCCCATCATCACCCGCGAAAGGAGGAAGCCCGCCCCCGCTCCATCTTCCGCCAGATCCCGGCGGGGGGTGATCCCAGCAGGCACCACGCATGGAGTCCGACGCCGCGCGACCCGCGCCCGGCGCAACTTCCAGGAGGACGCATGAAAAGACTTCGTTGGGCCATTGCCGGCGCGCTCGCGCTGGCGCTGCTCCCCGCCGCGGCGCGGGCGCAGGAGAGAGGCACCATCCGCGGCCGGGTGACCGAGCAGCCGAGCGAGCGCCCGCTCGCCGGCGTGGCGGTGGCCGTGCAGGGAACCAACCTGACCGCCCTCACCGACCCCGACGGCCGCTACACCCTGAACAACGTCCCCGCCCGCGCCCAGACGGTGCGCGCCTCGCGCATCGGCTACGGCGCGGCGACGCGCGCGGTGGTGGTGGGCGCGGGCGCCACGGCCGAGGCCAACTTCCAGCTGACCGTGGACGCGCTGGGGCTGGAGGAAGTGGTCGCCATCGGCTACGGCAACACCGAGCGCCGCAACGTGGCCGGCGCCATCTCCTCCATTCGCCCGGAGGAGCTGGCCGACATCCCCACGCCGCAGATCGAGAACGTGCTGCAGGGGCGCGCCGCCGGCGTGCAGGTGACGCAGAACTCCGGCGTCCCCGGCGCGGCCATGACGGTGCGCGTGCGCGGCGCCTCGTCCATCGACGCCTCCAACCAGCCGCTCTTCGTCATCGACGGGGTGCCGCTGATCCAGGGGAACTTCTCGGGGATCAACGGCTCCATGGGCGGCCAGGACGTGGACGCGCTGGCCGACCTGAACCCCAACGAGATCGAGAGCATCGAGATCCTGAAGGACGCCTCGTCGGCGGCCATCTACGGATCGCGCGGCTCCAACGGCGTGGTGCTCATCACCACCAAGCGCGGCCGCGCCGCCACCCGCCCGGACATCCAGTTCAACGCCTTCTACGGCTCGCAGCGCGCCTGGCGCATCCCCGGGTTCCTGAACACGGCGCAGTACGCCGAGCTGTACAACGACGCCTACACGCTGGACGGACTGGCCGACTACGAGGACGACGAGGGGCGCCCGGTCCACGAGAACTACATCGGCTTCCTGAACGACGGCGTGGTCAGCTGCGACGACCGCACCACCCAGGCGGTGTGCGACGTCAACGAGGTGGACCCCAGCATCGACACCGACTGGATCCGCGAGGTGCTGCAGACGGCGCCCATCGCCAACATGTTCGGCTCCATCGCCGGCGGCACCGAGAAGACGCGCTACTACGTGGGCGGCACCTACTTCACGCAGGAGGGGATCGTCGCGGCCTACGGCTACAACCGCCTGAACGGCCGCGTGAACCTGGACTACGCCGCCACCGACCGCCTGACGCTGGGGACCAGCGTGGCGCTCACCCGCTCGGTCACCGACCGCGCGCGGGGCGACAACACCATCTACGGCCCCTTCGCCAACGCCATCGCCAGCGACCCGCTCACCCCCGTCCGCGACGAGGACGGCGGCTACGCGGCCAGCGGGTGGGCCGGGTACGACAACGCGGTGGGGCTGATGAACGAGAACCGCGCCGAGGAGCGCGCGGTGCACATCCTGGGCAACGCCTTCGCCCGGTACAACGTGGCCTCCGGGGTGGAGGCGCGGGTGGCCGCGGGGCTGGACCACTACAACCTGCGCTCGCGCCAGTACGACTCGCCCATCATCGGGCCGTGGACGGGGTCGGGCGGGCACGGGGCGGCCAGCAACTCGTACGCCACCAAGCTGCTGGGCGAGGGGACGCTGAACCTGTCGCGCGACATCGGGAGCCACTCGCTCTCCGGCCTCCTGGGGACCAGCTACGAGATCGACCGGCTGGACTTCAACGAGGTGGAGGGGGTGCAGTTCCCCACCGGCCAGTTCCGCAAGCTGACCTCGGCCGCGCTGATCATCGCCGGCGACCAGTACATCACCGAGGCCAACCTCCTCTCCTTCTTCGGCCGCGCGTCGCACTCGTTCGACGACAAGCTGACCACCACCATCAACGTGCGCGCCGACGGCTCGTCGCGCTTCGGCGACAACAACCGCTGGGGGATCTTCCCCTCGGCCTCGGTGCTCTGGCGGCTGGACGACACGCCGTTCATCCGCGGGCAGGAGCTGGTGAGCAACCTGGCGCTCCGCGGGAGCTACGGCCTCACGGGGAACCAGCAGGGGATCGGCAACTACGCCTCGTTCGGCCTCTTCGCCGGCGGCTTCAACTACGGCGACCTGGCCGGGATCGCGCCGCTGCAGCTGCCGAACCCGGACCTGAGCTGGGAGAAGACGGCGCAGCTCAACCTGGGGCTGGACGTGGGCCTCTTCGACGAGCGGCTGGCGCTCTCCTTCGACTGGTACCGGAAGAACACCACCGACCTGCTGCTGGACCGGCCGATCCCGCTCTCCACCGGCTTCGGGATCCTCACCGAGAACATCGGCGCCATGCGCAACGAGGGGGTGGAGGTCTCGGCGCGGGCCAGCTGGGTGAAGGGCGAGGCGCGCGGCTTCTCGTGGAGCACCGAGCTGAACGTCTCCACCAACCGCAACCGCGTCACCGAGCTGTACGGCGACGACCCCATCACCCTGGACGAGGTGCGGATCCAGGAGGGGCAGCCGCTGGGCGTCTTCTACACCTACGTGATGGACGGCATCTTCCAGGAGGGCGACGACATCTGCTACGACCCCACGGGCGACACGTGCGCCCCGGGGACGGCCTTCCAGAACGACTTCACGGTGCCGGGCGACGTACGCTTCCGCGACGTCAACGGCGACGGGGTGATCAACTCCGACGACCGCGACGTGGTGGGGAACCCCTGGCCCGACTTCCAGGGCGGGCTCACCAACACCATGGCCTACCGCGGGCTGGACCTGACGGTGTTCATGCAGTTCACCCGGGGGAACGACATCTACAACGGCAACCGCGTGTACACCGACGCGTACGGCTTCTACTTCGACAACTCGTCGGACCGCGCGCTGGAGCGCTGGCGCCCCGACGCGCCCAGCTCCTCCGAGCCGCGCGCCTCCTGGTTCGACGACAACCAGAACCGCCGCGCGTCCAGCCGCTTCATCGAGGACGGCAGCTACGTCCGGCTGAAGAACGTGGTGCTGGGCTACAACCTCCCCACCAGCGCCTCGCGGCGCTTCGGGGTGGGAAGCCTGCGGGTGTACGTGCAGGGGCAGAACCTGGTCACCTGGACGGACTACAGCGGGTTCGACCCCGAGGTCAACTACGCGGGCGACAGCAACGTGACGCGCGGCTACGACTTCTACACCCTCCCGCAGGCGCGCACCCTTTCCTTCGGCGTCAACCTCGGCCTGTGACCTGGGAGCCAACATGAGACTGAGGAACCGACTGAAGAGCGCGGCCCCGGCCGCCCTGCTGGCCGCGGCGGCGCTCCTGGGCGCCTGCGACCAGCCGCTGGAGGTGGACCCGGACTCGCAGATCCCCTTCGAGGAGGCGCTGGACTCTCCCGACGAGGTGGCGGCCGGCGTCCGCGGGATCTACGACGCCATGCAGGCCGACGGCGGCTACAACCGCAACCTGCTGGTCTACCCCGACCTGTACGCCGACAACCTGGCGTTCACCGGCACCTTCGACACCGACTCCGAGGTGGCGGACCGGGCGGTGCAGCCCTCCAACTCCGCGCTGGACGGGATCTGGGGGACGGCGTACGAGGCCATCAACCGGGCCAACAACGTGATCACCTCCATCCCGGAGGTCGCCGGGATCTCGGAGGACGACGCGGCGCAGTACCAGGGCGAGGCGCAGTTCCTCCGCGCGCTCAACTACCACAACCTGGTGCGCTGGTTCGGCGGGGTGCCGCTGGTGCTGGAGCCCAACTGGGCGGTGGGCGACGACGAGAACACCTTCGCCCCGCGCGCCACGCAGGCGCAGGTGTACGCGCGGATCGAGACCGACCTGGTGAGCGCCGTGGCGCTCCTCCCCGCCACGTCCACCGACTTCCGCGCCACCAGCGGGGCGGCGCGGGCGCTGCTGGCCCGGGTGTACCTGGACCAGGGGAAGAACGCCCAGGCGCGCGACGCGGCCACGGCGGTCATCTCCAGCGGCCGCCACGCGCTCACCACCCCGTTCTCCAACCTGTGGGCGGTGGAGAACTCGCCGGAGTCCATCCTCTCCATCCAGTACTCGGTGAACGACTTCAACGAGCTGGCGTTCTGGTTCTTCCCCAGCGACTTCGGCGGGCGGCGCGGCTTCGCGCCCACGGCGGACCTGGCGGGGACGTACGAGGACGAGGGGGACACGGAGCGCTACGAGGCCACGGTGGGCTTCTACCGGAGCGGCACGCGGCGCTACGGGGTCAAGTACTTCCGCATCGCCACGGGCGAGGACAACGTGATCGTCCTGCGGCTGGCGGAGATGTACCTGATCCGCGCCGAGGCCAACGCCCGCCTGGGCGCGCCCACGGCCACGGTGCTGGCCGACATCAACGTGGTCCGCGCGCGCGCCGGCGTGGCCCCGCTGACGGCCGAGTCCATCGACGACGGCGACGCGGGCACGTCCGTCCAGGACGAGCTGCTGATGGCGGTGCTGGAGGAGCGGCGGCTGGAGTTCGCCATGGAGGGGCACCGCTTCTTCGACCTGCGGCGCATCCTGGGGCCGGCCGGCGCGGCCGAGTTCCTGGAGATCCCGGAGTTCCGCCTCCTCTTCCCCGTCCCGCAGTCCGAGCGGGACGCCAACCCCAACCTGACCCAGAACCCCGGCTACTGACGCCGGCCTGAGCCGAAGCAGGACAGAGAGCCCCCGGAGGCACACGCCTCCGGGGGCTCTTTACACTTCAGATTGATGCATACTGCTACTTTTTGTCGAAGGCAGCACTCAGCAGCGCAAAAAGAGCAACGGCCACACCTGCCGTTAGCAAAAGCTGGGCAGCCTCTCTGCCGACCTGTTCCTTCGCCTCACTGGCCTGGGCAAAGGATTGTAACAATGCAGCTTGGTGAGGGGTTGGGCCCAACAACCCACGTTCCCACTTAGAGACCGTGAGAGGGTGGACCCCGAGGAGTTGAGCGAGTTGTACTTGCGACAACCCAAGTCGCGTGCGAACCACCTGTACTTCCGCAGCTGTCATCCGTCGAAAACCTTGATGAAGAGAGCCCCGACTCCGGCGAACATCAGAATCGCCGGGTACGGCGTCTCCTGCATCAGATGCGCCACCGAGCTTTGGAAGCCTCGAGCGGGATCAAATTTGTCACGGTGGGTGACAAATCGGCCATCCGGATATTCGTGAACATGAATCCGGCTCCCGTCGGGCATTGAGAGCCCCCAGTCACGCGCCTGTCCGACGGGGTGCGCAACCGGAAGGAGAGTAAAGCCGGCTTCGGTCGACGGCGTCATCCAGCGGGGCATCTCCAACTTTACCCCCCCAACTAGACTCTGCCAGTTGTGATTGATCCAGCTCTGCCATTGGTTCCGAACCCAATGCGTCTGCCACTCTACGAAGTTCCCAGCCATCTGCCATCCTCCTGAAGTGAGTGAGCCAAAGACTACGCCATACACTAAGCCTAGGCTCACCACAGCGCAAGAGAAATCTTTTCGCCCTGGTTGAGACCGATTCACTCATCAGCCATCCAAACCCTTTTCGTGGGATCACGCATCATAGCGGGCGTGCTCACCACCGGCGGCGCGGACGCGGCGGCCGGAACCCTGCCTCGATCAACGAAAACGACGGGAGTGCCTCCCATGATCCGGACCCGGACCGCCGCCCTCGCGGCGCTGACCCTTGCCATCGCCTCTCCCCTCTCCGCGCAGCGGCAGGGCGACTTCCGCTGGAGCGGCCGACTGGCGAGCGGCCAGGAGATCGAGATCCGCAACCTGAACGGCGACGTGCGCGCCGAGCCCTCCACCGGGAGCGAGGTGGAGGTCGTGGGCCGCCGCAGCGGCGACGACGTGGACGAGGTGGAGATCCGCGTGGTGCGCCAGGGCGACGGGATGCTGATCTGCGCCGTCTTCCCCAACAGCGGCGGCTCGTGGAGCGGCCGCAACCGCAGCGACGACGACGACGGCGATCGTGACCGCGGGCGGGGGCGCGGGGACGACGGCGACTGCTCCAACCGCGGGCGCCGCTCGTCCACGCGCAGCTTCGACGCGCGGGTGGACTTCGTGGTGCGCGTCCCGGCCGGCGTGCGGCTGGCCGCGGCCTCCGTCTCGGGCGACGTGTCGGCGCGCGGGCTGCGCTCGGCGGTGCACGCCAGCAGCGTGAGCGGCGACGTGGAGGTCTCCACCACCGGCCCCGCCGAGGCCAGCAGCGTGAGCGGCAACGTGGTCGCCACCCTGGGCCGCACCGGCGGCGAGGAGCTCAGCTTCCGCAGCGTCAGCGGCGACGTGACGCTGCGCCTCCCCTCCGGCATCGACGCCGCCTTCGAGGCGCGCACCGTCTCCGGCGAGATCGAGTCCGACTTCCCCGTGAGCCAGGTGGGGCGCGACCGCGGCCGCGGCTGGGTGAACGTCCGCGTGGGCGAGCACGTCCGCGGCACCCTGGGGCGCGGCGGGCCGGCGGTCACCGTCAACACCGTCAGCGGGGACATCACGGTGGAGCGGACGCGGTAGCTTCGGGTGCGAAGGTGCGAAGGTGCGGGATGATGGGGATCGATCGATGAAGAGCGAGGGCGCGGGAGATGACGATCTCCCGCGCCCTCGCTCTTCGTATCCGCCGATCTGCATCTACGGATCCGTATCGGCCGATGTTGTATCTGCCGATTTGTATCCGCCGATCGCCGTCCATCTGACCGATGAGGCCAAATTCCACGATCCAACCGTGCATTCCCGGAGATTGCGTAACAAAAGGTGGAATATGTTGTTTCCCGATCAGTCCGGGAGGACGGGGGCGTCGGGGCGCTGGGGGGCGTCGAAGCGGCCGGCGATGATCTCGATGCGGGCGCCGCCTCCGCCCACCGCCGATCCCGAGAAGGTGCCGGCGATCCCGCGCGACGACTTGCCCGTGATCCGCAGCCGTCCCGAGGTGATCAGGTACGTCTCGCGCCCCGGGCCGTCGGGGTCGTTGGGGTCCAGGTTGAAGACGATGGTGCCCAGGAAGCAGCTCCGGGTGGGAAAGCTGGAGCCCAGGCACGCGGTGGCCGTCTCCCCCCGCTCCAGGACGCCGGAGACGATGGTCACGTAGTCGCCGCGCCCGCCGGAGGTGGCGTTGAAGGCGGTGAGGGTGAGGTCGTCGAACCCCGAGTACGAGGCGGCGTAGCTCCCCACGATGTCGTCGGGGACGGGACCGCGGGCGCGGAACGAGCCGGTGCGCGCGCCGGAGTACTGGAAGCTGAGCGAGCCGACTTCGTTGGGATCGGCGGAGCCGAGCCCCAGCAGGTCGTCGCACCCGGCGAGGGCGAGCGCGGCGACCATGGCGGCGGCGATGGGGCGGAGCGACATCGGGAGCGCTCCCGCGTTGGCGGAGTGAGAGACGGGCGGCGCCCGGACGGTCCGGGGCGGAGGGACTACCCCGCGGCCCCGTCCCGGGGTTCATCGCCGCTCCCCGCGGACGCGGCGGGGGCGGCGGGCGCGGCCGACGCGGCTCCGCTCAGCGACGCCACCAGCGCCTCGGGGGAGATGGCGACGGTGACGGCGGAGGCGTCCGGGGCGGCGGAGGCGTCCGGCGTGGGGGGCGCGAGCGTCTCGGATTCGCCGGCCTCGGGGGTCAGCGAGGTGATGATCTCGTGGATCCTGGCCGCCAGGTCGTCGCCGCTCCCGCCGGCGGCCGCGACCTGCTGCAGGCTCACCAGCCTGGCCGCCAGCCGCACGCGCGCGCTGGACGACTCCTCGGCCGCCCGCGCCACCACCGCCTGCTCGCGCTCGGCGATGATGTCCCGGGTGTTGCCGCGGAAGAGCGACTCGATGGCCTCCACCAGCCGCGTGAGGATGCGGTACACCGCCGACGCCGAGTAGCCGCCCAGCATGGCCAGGGTGGGCTTCATCAGCGACAGCGTCCCCGCTCCCTCCGCCGCGGTGGACTCCGGGAGGGGGAGGAGCGTGACCAGGATGAAGCCCGCCATCACCCCCAGGAAGAACTTGATCCAGTACGACGGCTCGTACTTGGGGTCGTAGTTGCTGCGGGCGATGTACTCGTTGACCTGGAAGAGCATGGTGAACGAGGCGCCGATCCCGGCGGCCGAGAGCCAGAACAGCTCGTTGACCAGCAGCTCCACCCCCCGCGAGTGCAGCACGTCGATGTCGGTGCCGTTGACCAGCTTGGTGAGGCTGAGCAGCATGAACGCCGCCACGCACGCCAGCGCCGTCTTCATCAGCCGGCGCACCAGCGGGACGGGTCCCAGGAAGCTCCACCGATCGCCGCCGGAAGCGCCCGACAGCAGCACGATCCCCATGGGCGTGGCGGGCGCCACCAGCTTGGCCAGCCGCCCGTGCGCCTGGACCAGCGCCGTGGGATCCAGCGGCTTCGCGCCGGGGCGCTGGCTCTGGCTCTGGTACTGCTCCACCACGTCCACCACGGCGGTGGGCACGCCCTTCCCCTTGGCGAAGGCGTAGCGGATCATCTCGATGGATTCGTGGAGCAGCTGCTCGCGCATGGAGCTGGCGCGCGCGGACGGAGGGGTGGCCATGAGGGCAGCGCTGATGATTGGGGGGCGAAAACCGGCGGTAGGAGAAAGCGGACTATAAGGTTATGCGGCGGAAGGGATTTGCGCCAGTGGATTCGTTTCCCCCCGGCCCCTCCGGAGCCCTTGCGACGTCACGCCGGTCCGGAGATCGACCGATCCGCGCGCGAGCATCCCGCACCGTCGAGACGGCGCGGTGGCCGCAGCCCCGGAATCCGCCGTCCCCGCGCGCGTTCCGATCGATCCCCCTCCGCCACGGCGACGGACATCGGGATCCATCCAGGTCCTCCCTCATTGCGAAGCGCCGGTGATCAGCCCGTGAAGCGCGGTCGGATTTATCGGCGGAGTGGCCGCCGCTAGCTTCTTCCGCTCGACGGGCGCGACGCCGCCGGTCGATCGCCCGCCCGGACGGAGGATCTCCGTCGCCGGGGGCGGTTCTGCCGGGGCCGGTTCGCCACTATCTTCGGCCGGATGGCGGAAGGCGCGACGCGCGGGAGTCACCTGCTGGCCGTGGAGGCGCGATGGAGGTGTTCGAGGTGGTGGTGGGGCTGCTCCTGGGCGGCGCGGCCCTGGCGGCGGTGGCGCGGCGGATCGGGGCGCCGTACCCGGCGCTGGTGGCGCTCGCCGGCGCCGGGCTCACGCTGGTCCCCGGCGCGCCGACGCTGGTGATGGATCCCGAGCTGGCGCTGGCGCTGTTCGTCGCCCCCGTGCTGGTGGACGCCGCCTTCGACGCCTCGCCGCGCGACCTGCGGGCGAACTGGCGCGCGGTCGCCAGCCTGGCGCTGGGCGCGGTCGCGCTGACCATCGCCATCGTGGCCGTGGTGGTGAAGGTGCTCGTCCCCGACATGCCGTGGGGGGCGGCGGTCGCGCTCGGCGCCATCGTGGCCCCGCCCGACGCGGCGGCGGCCACCACGGTGCTCAAGCAGCTCCGGCCGCCGCACCGGATCCTGGTGATCCTGGAGGGGGAGAGCCTCTTCAACGACGCCAGCGCGCTCCTGGTCTACCGCCTGGCGGTGGGCGCGACGCTGGCCGGCTCGCTCTCCGGGTGGAGCGTGCTCCCCACGCTGCTGCTGATGACGGTGGGGAGCGTGGTCCTGGCGCTGGTGCTCTCGCGGATCACGCTGGCGGTGAACGCGCGCATCCAGGACGTATCGACCTCCATCGTGGTGCAGTTCTGCAGCACCTTCGGGGTGTGGATCCTGGCCGAGCAGCTGCACCTGTCGGGGATCATCACCATGGTGGTCTACGCGATGGCGGCCTCGCGCCGCGCGGCGGAGATCGTGCCGGCGCGGATCCGCATCCCGGCGTGGGCGGTGTGGGAGGTGGCGGTCTTCGTGCTGAACGTGCTGGCGTTCATCCTGGTGGGCTTCCAGCTGCAGTCCATCGCGGCGCGGGTGACGGGGGCGACGGGGGCGCGGTACGCCGGGGTGGCGGCGGCGGTGTGCGTGGCGGTGATCCTGGCGCGGATCGCGTGGGTGACGGGCGCGGCGGCGTTCAGCCGGTGGCGCTGCCGCCCGCGCGCGGACGGGGTGCCCGGGCCACGCGACGCGGTGGCGCTCAGCGCGCGCGGCGCGGCGGTGGTGGGGTGGTGCGGGATGCGCGGCACGGTGACGCTGGCGGCGGCCCTCGCGCTCCCCACGGGCGTGGGCGCCCACGGCGGCGAGGCGTTCCCGTACCGCGACCTGATCATCGTCACGGCGTTCGGCGTGGTGCTGGGGACGCTGGTGCTCCAGGGGCTCACGCTGCGGCCGCTGATGCTGCGCCTGCGGCTGGAGGACGACGGGAGCGTGGAGCGCGAGGTGCGCCTCGCCCGCGTGGAGTCGCTGCGCGCGGCGCTCGCCGCCGCCGAGGAGTGCCCGGCCGCCGAGACCGCGTCGCTCGTGCGGCACCGCTACGAGCTGCAGCTCAGCCGCGCGGAGGAAGCCGTCGCGACGCCCGATGCGGAGGTGGATGGAGACGCCCAGGACGCCGACGCGGCTGTCGTCCTTGCCGCGACCGGCGCCCAGCGCCGCCGCCTGGTCGCCCTCCGCGCCGACGGCACCATCGGCGACGCCGCCTTCCAGCGCGTGGAGGAGGAGCTGGACTGGGCCGAGCTCGACTGGGCCCGCCTGGTCCAGGCGGGGCAGCGGGAGGATGGAGGGGGGTAGCGCGGCTGCCGCGGTAGACTTCACCGGTATGCCGCCGGGCGGTCGGGCCCGGCCGGCAGCCGGGTTCATAGCTGTGTTTGACCCGATGCGCACCAGCATTACATTATTTGGAGAACCTGCCTATCCGTGTCGGCACCTACCTACGCCGGCGTCAGCTCGATTCGATCCCGGAACGTCTCCAAGCCGGTTTCCGCGCGAGACTTGCCACACCTACCATAAGTTCCGCCCCTTACTCCTCCAACTGCCATGCCCCTCGCTACTTGCCCCGACTGCGGCCGCCAGGTCTCCACCATCGCGGTGTCCTGCCCGCAGTGCGGACGCCCCAACCCGGCGGAGCACGCCTCGCAGGTCTCCCCTGTTTCCGAAAGTTCATCTGCATCCGCTGCCCTTGGGGAGCGGACATCCGCGCGTGCTTCGTCGGAGCCATCCCCGACCGTTCGTCCGCCTGAACCCTCGCCGTCGAGCAAAGGCCTTCCTTCCGGTCTGGCGCAGGTGCTGCTCGGGGCGGGAGCGCTCATCGCGTTTGTGATGGTCATCGGCATGTGCGGCGATTCCGGCTCCGTCGTATCCTCCGCCGCGACCGGCACCGAAGCCGCAGCATTGAGCCCGGGTAGCTTCGTGCCCACGTTGTCGGCCGAAGACTCCGCCCGTTTCAGGCGACGCGCCCGAGAGATCGTCCAGGAGCACAAGCCTGCCGGTTGGCCGGAGGCTGATCGATTCCGCATGGTTGCGCTCACCGACACCGTGATCTTCTTCGGTGACACGGCCGACGCAGCGGTTCGAAGCTGGCTGGCAGCCAGGCGCCGGGAGGATGAGGAGCGCCTTCGAGACGAAGCAAAGGTCGCGGAGCGCTCGGCAGATGCGGCAAAGTGGCGATACGCCTCGGGCTCCGATCCCATGGCGAGCCGTCCCTCGCGAACGGCCTCGATCGACTCCGAGAACACGGTGGAGTTCGGCTTCCCGTACGAGGGACAGCAGCATGCCACGCTGACGCTTCGCAATCACCCCAGCTACGGGCGGGATGTGATCCTCAACATCAGGGAAGGACAGATCCTGTGTTCGTCGTACGACGATTGCTCGATACGCGTGCGTTTCGATGATGGGCCCGCGGAGCGATGGACCGGTGCGGGTCCCGCGGACAACAGCTCGACCACCGTCTTCATCCGCAACTACTCGCGCTTCGTTCAGCGCTTGAGGAACGCGAAGGTCGTACGCATTCAGATCCCGGTGTATCAGGAGGGCGCTCCCACCTTCGAGTTCCGGGTAGGCGGGTTCGACAACGAACGCTATGCCAGTGGCTCATGACCGTGCTGCGGCTCCGACCAGAAATCCGGCCGGGGCCGCTTTCATTCACGGTGGCCGCGCCATTTCGGCTCACGACGGCTCCTCGCCCGGGACGGCCGCGAGCACCGTCGGCGGGTTGCGCAAACCGGCCTTGGCACCGACGTTCACCAGCGCTTCCCCACCTTCTCCCCTGAGGACCCATGAAGAAGACCGCGTACGCAGTGCTCCTCGCCCTGGCGCTTGCCGTGCCGGCGAGCGTTGCCGCCCAGCAGCCGTCGGCCGCCCAGACGGCGAACCCCATCACCACGGTGTTCCAGGGGCGCACCATGGCCCTGCAGCGGAACCTGGCGCAGGCGTTCGACTCCATCCCGGAGCGGCTGTTCAGCTACAAGCCGACGCCCGCGCAGCTCACCATCGGCTACATCGCCCAGCATCTGGCGAGCGACAACTACTTCTTCTGCAACAACTTCGGCGACATGAAGGCGCAGCGGTCGGCGATGGACACCACCACCGCCGACTCGGTGAAGGCCACGTGGCCCAAGGAACGGCTGATGGCCGACCTCAAGGCGTCGTTCACCTTCTGCGAGACCGCGTTCGCGCAGCTCGACGACGCGAAGCTGGCCGACCAGATCACCCTGTCGTTCCGCGGCCAGTCGCGGCCGGCGACGCGGGCGAGCATGGTGCTGGGCCACGTGGTGGACATGGCGGACCACTACAGCCAGATCGCCAACTACATGCGCCTGAACAACATGGTGCCGCCGACCGCGCTTCCGCGGCCGCCGGCGCGCCAGTAGCGCGGAATTGCGTCGCGCGAACGAGACGCGGCGCGAGAGACGGGATGCGGAGCCGGCCTGCACGGCGACCGGCGCAACGCATGCAACGGCCCCGGCGAGATTCTCGCCGGGGCCGCTTCGTACCCGGGATCGGCGCGGCCAGGCGTTTCGGACGGGGCGACAGCTTCGGCTTGACCGAACGGCGTCCAGGTGCGCGTCTCTTTCACGATCCGGCGGATCATCCACCCATCAGCATCCAGCAGCGTGACCACTTCCTTTCAGACGCGGACGATCGGCGGCGTCCCGCTCCTTCTCGCGACGGCCGGGGATGCCGCCGCGCCGTTGCCGATGGTGCTGTGGTTCCACGGGTTCGGCGTGGACAAGGAGACGCACCGCAAGGAGCTGGGGCAGCTCGCGGAAGCGGGCTTCCTGGCGGTGGGGGTGGATGCCGCCGGCCACGGCGCCCGCCGCCTTCCCGACCTGGACGCCCGCCAGGCCGCGCCGCATGAGCAGGCGCTGCGGACCATGATCGAGCTGGCGTCGCGGACGGCGGAGGAGGTTCCCGGCGTCGTGCGGGCGCTGGTGGAGGAGGGTATGGCGGACGGCGGACGCGTCGGCGCGGCGGGGGTGTCGATGGGCGGCTACGTGGTCTACCGCGCGGTGCTGGCGGAGCCCGCCATCCGCGCGGCGGTGTCCATCCTGGGCTCGCCGGAGTGGCCGCACGGCGACAGCCCGCACCGGCACCTGGACGAATTCCGCAGCACCGCGCTCCTCTCCATCACCGCCGAGCGGGACGAGAACGTGCCTCCCGCCGGCGCGCGCGAGCTGCACCGCCGGCTGGCGGAGGCGGATCCCGGCTCCCCGCTGCATTGCTACGTGGAGCTCCCCGGCGCCGTCCACCTGATGTCCGAGGAGCACTGGAACCGGACGATGGACGAGACGCTGCGCTGGCTCGCCCATCACCTGCGCTGATCCTCGCGCAGCCCGCGCATCGAGCGCGACGGTGGCCGCATGCGGGGCCGATCACGCGCCGCGAACGACCAGCGGGGCGCCCCATGCCAGGGCGCCCCGCCGTTTCGTCCCACGTCGAATCCGATCACCGCCGCGCCGAGGATCCCCCGGCTCGTGGCGGACGGGCGTCAACTCGGCCAGGCGGGGCCGCATCCCGCCTGCTGGTAGGTGTCGCTGATGTTCAGGAACTTCCAGCGTCCGCCGCTCCGGACCAGCTGGAAGGCATCGAAGCCGCAGTGCGTGACCGTGGTGCCGTTCCGCACCTGGTACTCGGCCCAGACGGTGGCCAGGTCGCCGCTGACGTGCACCACCGGGTTGCGGATGGGCTCGTCCAGCCCGGGCTGGCCCGGCCGCGTGGCCGCGCTGATGAACTCGGCGGGCTTCAGCACCCACACGCGCGTTCCCCCCTCCCGCGTGGGGCGGAGGAGCGTGATGCGCGTGAGCGAGTCCATGTGCTGGCTCATCCCCGTGGTGTCCCTCATCCGCAGCGCACCCAGGAAGCCCTGGACGGTCGCGAGCACCGCCTCCCGCTCCTGCGCCGTCGTTTCGCGCGCGCCGGCGGTCGTGGCCGCCATCGCGGACGGGGCGGGCGACGTCTGCGCCTGGCAGGCGGCGAACAGCGGGAGCAGCAGGAGAACCAGATAGCGTCTGCGCATGTGCGTTCGTGTGCGGGGGGGATACGGATCCGCTTCTCCGAAGACGGGGGCGGCGGATGGCCTGCATCGGCCGATGCAGGGCGGGCGAAAGCTACGAGGTGATGCCGCGAGCCGCCAATGGTCAAGCTCGATTGAGGCCACATGATGATCAGCCCAGCGTGAGATCGGGCCCCGCCGAGAGATCTCGTCGGGGCCGCTGTATGGAGGCTCGGGATGCACGAGTGGACGTCCCGCTGGAAATCCCCTGCCGTTGTCCGTCCTACATGGCGACAGGGGTGTTTTCTTACCCGGGAACCATGGAGGGAACGATGGCCAGGAGATGGACGGGCAACATGAACGGGGAGCGGTATCTCGCCAACAAGAGCCCGAGCAAGATGGAAGTCCACGATCTCGACAACGAGCAGACGAGGTGCCAGATCGACGAGATCATCAAGGCGAAGAACGACAAGCCGTACGATTCGAAGAAGGCGGCGGCCGACGACGGCTACGACAACTGCGCGCACTGCATCGGCGACTCCCAGCACTGAGCCGCAGCTGCCGCGCGACCGAGAGGCCCCGGAGAACCGACGGAGCTCTCCGGGGCCTCCGCGCGGCCAGGCACGCCTGCGCAGGCTGGCGAAAGACTTCGCCGGCGGGAGCACTGAGCGCGCGCCGGCGAAGTGAATCGCCGAATCTCCGGATCTCTCCGGCAGGACGCACGGGTGTGACGGCGTGACCGTTGCATGCCGGACGAAGAAGGGACGCGCGGCCCCGGCGAGTGAGCGCCGGGGCCGCGTCGTGTCTCCGGCGGGATCGCCGCGCGCGTCGGAGGGTCATCGCGGCGAACGTCGTGATCCCCGTCTGGATCGAGGATGATTGTGAAGGGCCGCTTACCAGCCTGGTAAGCGCTGTGAAGTTTATCCGCCGACCGTCTTCCGCTAGCTTGCCTCGCGAGCCGGAAAGCGGCCCGATCGACGAACCGACAGGGGAGAATCGAACCATGTACGAGACGAAGGCATACTCCGCCGCCAGCGCGACCTCACCGCTGGCCTCCACCACCATCCCGCGCCGCGACCCCACGGAGACCGACGTGGCGATCGAGATCCTCTTCTGCGGCATCTGCCACTCCGACCTGCACATGGTGCGCAACGAGTGGAGCAGCATGGTGGCCACCGTCTACCCCATCGTCCCCGGCCACGAGATGGTCGGCCGGGTGACCGCGGTCGGCTCTGCGGTGACCAAATTCGCGGCCGGCGACCTGGTGGGCGTCGGCTGCATGGTGGACGCGGACGGCACCTGCCCCAGCTGCCGGGCGGGGATGGAGCAGTTCTGCCCTGACGTGACCCTGACGTACGGCTCCCCGGACAAGCACCTGGGCGGCGTCACGCATGGCGGCTACTCCGAGAGCATCGTGGTGGACGAGAGATTCGTCCTGCGCGTCCCCGCCAACCTCGATCCCGCCGGGGCCGCGCCGCTCCTCTGCGCCGGGATCACCACGTACTCGCCCATGCGCCACTGGGGCGTCGCCGCGGGGCAGAAGGTGGGCGTGGTGGGGCTGGGCGGGCTGGGGCACATGGGGGTGAAGTTCGCGAAGGCGCTCGGCGCCCACGTGGTCGTCTTCACCACCTCGCCCGGGAAGCGGGAGGACGCGCTGCGCCTGGGCGCGGACGAGGTCGTCCTCTCCACCGATCCCGGGGAGATGCAGAAGCACGCGGGGAGCTTCGACTTCATCCTCGACACCGTCTCCGCGGACCACGACCTGGACGCGTACCTCGCCCTGCTGACCCTCGACGGCACCATCACCCTGGTGGGCGCGCCGCCGAAGCCGCTGAGCGTCTCGGCGTTCAGCCTGATCATGGGGCGCCGCAGCGTCTCCGGCTCCAACATCGGCGGAATCGCGGAGACGCAGGAGATGCTCGACTTCTGCGGCGAGCACGGCATCACCGCGGACGTCGAGGTGATCCCCATCCAGCAGGTCAACGAGGCCTACGAGAGGCTGCTGAAGTCGGACGTGAAGTACCGCTTCTCCATCGACATGGCGTCCCTGAAGTCCGAGTGACCGGCGGAACGAGGTAGGATGGGCCGGCCGCGGCGTCGCATCCCGCGGGACGTCGCGGCCCTCGCCCGGTCGGCGGAATGGGAGGTGCGTCGCGGCCCGCAGGGTGAGCAAAACCGGGCGACGATGAGGCGCGCCGACGCGGATCGTTCCCGCGGCGGCGGCTGGCCGCGTATCAGGACGGGAGATGAGAGCATGCGCATCGGGATCCTGGGTTCGGGGTTGATGGGAGGGAAGCTGGGGACGATCTTCGCGCGGGCGGGGCACGAGGTGGTCTTCAGCTACGCGCGCAGCCGCGGCAAGCTGGAGGCGCTGGCGCGCGACGCCGGCGGAAACGCGCGAGCCGGCACGCCCGCCGAGGCCGCCGCCGACGCGGACGCCATCCTCCTCGCCGTGCACTGGTCGCGCGTGGACGAGGTGCTGGAGGAGGCGGGCGACCTGTCGGGGAAGATCGTACTGACCTGCTCGCTCCCCATGAACGACGAGGACACGGAATTCGTCGTCGGCCACACCTCGTCCGGCGCGGAGGAGCTGGCCCGGAAGATCCCGGCGGCGCGCGTGGTCAGCGCCTTCGGGACGGTGCCCAGCGAAGTGCTCTTCGGCGTCTTCGAGGGTCGCGGCGCCGCCGCCCGCCCCAGCCTGCTGTACTGCGGCGACGACGACGAGGCGAAGGAGGTGGCCGCGCGGCTGATCCGCGACGCGGGCTTCGATCCGGCCGACGCCGGCCCGCTCCGCACGGCGCGCTACGTGGAGCCCTTCGCCATGGTGGTCGCCCGGCTGGCGTACGAGGGAGATGGCGGGCCGGAGCTGGCGTACCGCTTCGAGCGGTTCGGGGACGAGGGATGACACGGATCGCCGACGCGCCGCCCCGATGCCGAGCGCGCCGGCCGAGCGATGGAGGATGACGATGGAGATCATGCGAGCGGGATCGCGGCCCTCCGGGAAGGGGCCGGCGGAGTGGTTCACCGGCACCGTGCGGATCGATCCGCTCTTCGGCGCGAACGCTCCCGCGAGGGCGGCCGGCAACGCCGTCACCTTCGAGCCCGGCGCGCGCACCGCGTGGCACACCCACCCGCTGGGGCAGACGCTGATCGTCACCGCCGGCCTCGGCTGGGCGCAGCGCGAGGGCGGGCCGGTCGAGGAGATCCGCCCCGGCGACGTGGTGTGGTTCGCGCCCGGCGAGAAGCACTGGCACGGCGCCACGGCCACCACGGCGATGACCCACGTCGCCATCCAGGAGGCGCTGGACGGCAAGGCGGTCGACTGGATGGAGCACGTCGGCGAGGAGCAGTACCAGGGCGGGCCGGGCGCGCGCTGACGCGCCGGAGACCACTTCAGTCGGGAGGATCGGAGAATGCTGGAAACACGCACGCTGGGCACGCAGGGCCTCACCGTCTCCTCCATCGGCCTGGGGCTGATGGGGATGAGCCAGGCATACGGCACCGCGGAGGAGCGCGACGACCGCGAGTCCATCGCCACCATCCACCGCGCCGTGGAGCTGGGGTGCACCTTCCTCGACACGGCCGAGGTCTACGGGCCCTTCGTGAACGAGGAGCTGCTCGCCCGCGCGCTCGCGGAGCTGGGCGGCGGGCGCGACCGCGTGGTCATCGCCACCAAGTTCGGCTTCAAGATCGAGAACGGGGCGATGAACGGCCTGGACAGCCGGCCCGAGCACGTCCGCGAGGCCGTGGAGGGCTCGCTCCGCCGGCTGCGGACCGACCGCATCGACCTCCTCTACCAGCACCGCGTGGACCCCGCCGTGCCGATCGAGGAGGTCGTCGGGACGATGGCCGCGCTGGTGGGCGAGGGGAAGGTGCGCTTCCTGGGCCTCTCCGAGGCGGGGGAGAAGACGATCCGCCGCGCGCACGCCGTGCACCCCATCTCCGCGCTGCAGAGCGAGTACTCGCTGTGGGAGCGCAACCTGGAGACGGGGATCATCCCCCTCCTGCGCGAGCTGGGGATCGGCCTGGTGCCGTTCGCGCCGCTCGGCCGCGGCTTCCTCACCGGCGCCGTGAAGCGCGCCGAGGAGTATCCCAGGGACGACTTCCGCCACCGCGACCCGCGCTACCAGGGCGAGAACTTCGACGCCAACGTCCGCGCCGCCTCCGCCGTGCGCGACCTGGCCGCCAGGAAGGGCGCGGCGCCGGGGCAGATCTCCCTCGCCTGGCTCCTGCACAAGGGCCCGGACGTCGTGCCGATCCCGGGGACCAAGCGGCGGAGCTACCTGGAGGAGAACGTCGGCGCGGCGGAGGTGTCGCTGAGCGTGGAGGAGATGGCGGAGCTGGACGCCGCGCTCGCGCCGGAGAAGGTCTCCGGGCCGCGCTACAACGAGAAGCAGATGGCGACCGTGGATCGCTGACGGCTGCCGATCTGGAGGCTCGTCGTACCATCTCACAACACGCCGTGCATTCCAGCCACACGCGGAAGGGGCATCCAGAGGAAGCCTGAGCGGCTGAAGGATCTGTAGCCTGGGCCGGGTTGGCACCTTGGGCTGGCTATAGATCCTTCGGCCTGCGGGAGCGCGCGAGGGCGTCCGTTTCCGCGCGACCGGCCTCGGGATGACAATCGCACGGTGTGCGCGGTTGGAGGTGAAATCCGGGATCAGGCGCCGGGGATTGGCGGATCCGGCTGACGATCAGCCGGGCCGCGCCGCCGTCCGGATCGAGGGCGAGGCGCGGCCCCGGCGATCTCTCATCGCGTGGATGGAGGTGCGGGAGCTGGATCCGGGCCGGCGGCGGCGGGGGTGGAGCGGGGGCGCGGCTTGACCAGGCGCCCGTACGCCACCTGGCTCAGCCCCAGCACCCACGCCAGCGCCCCGGCCCACCCGGCCACCACGTCCGACGGGTAGTGGACGCCCAGGTACACGCGCGAGAACCCCACCAGCAGCGAGAAGGCGCCTCCCACCACGATGGCCCACCACCGCCAGCGCGTGGGCCACGCCAGCACCGCCAGGGTGGCCACCAGGGCCATGGAGCCCATGGCGTGCGCGCTGGGAAAGCTGTAGGTGTGCTCCGGCGTGGGCGACAGCCACAGCTCCGGGCGCGCGCGGCGGAAGGAGAACTTCGCGGCCTGGTTCAGCACCGCCGCGCCGCCGATGGCCACGGCCCAGAAGAGCGCGTTGCCGCGGCGGCGCGCCACCAGCAGGGCCACGAAGACCAGCACCGACGCCGGCACCACCCCGTACCCGTAGCCGATGGCGCTGACGACCCGCATCACCTGGGTGCGGCCCGGGGTGTCGTGCCGGTGCACGTAGCGCAGCACCGGCTCGTCCCACGGAAGGCCGCCGTGGGTCCACACGTCCCGCGCCAGGGCGCCGACCCCGACGAGCGGAACGCCCACTCCCAGGAAGAGCAGGAGGAGAAGCTTCCAGCGGGCGCCGACGAAGCGGACCAGCGCCCTGGCCAGCCCGCGGCCGGCGGCGATCACCACGTCCTTGCGTTCGGAGGTCTCGGATCTGGGCACGGCCGGCCGGGCGTCGCGAAAGCGTGAAGAGATCGTTACATCACGGATGCGCGCCGCACTTGCAGGAAAGTGGCCGCGGCGACCGGCGGCGGCGTGCGATCGGGTCCGTTGCGGCGGAAGAGGCGGCGCGCCGGCGGCGGGACCATCGCCATGCGCCGGCTCGATTCCGGCATGGAGGCGCCACGCATCCCCGGACCCGTGAGGACGACGGCCGGGGATCTCGATCCGACGAATCTCGAGCCACTGGAAGCTGGAAGGATGATGACATCGAGTTCTCGCCCGCGCGTGATCTGCCACATGATGGCCTCGGTCGACGGGCGCGTCGTCGTGGACCGCTGGCCGGTGTCCGCGGAGGGGCGGCGGGAGTACGAGCAGGTGCACGCCGGCTACGAGCCGGACGGGTGGATCTGCGGCCGCGTGACCATGGAGCCGTTCGCGGGAGGCACGCGCTCCGACGCCGAGGTCACGCTCGAGCACGCGGGAGATGCGCCGCGCGAGGACTTCCGCGCGCCGGGCGAGCACGACTCCTTCGCCTTCGCCATCGACGCGAGCGGCCGCCTCGCCTGGGAGTCGGGCGACATCGACGGCGACCACGTGGTCGCCATCCTCTCCGAGCGCGTCTCGGACGAATACCTCGCCTTCCTGCGCGGGCGCGGCGTCTCGTACCTCCTCGCCGGCGCGCGCGACGTGGACCTGCCGCTCGCGCTGGACAGGATCGGCGAGCGGTTCGGCGTGCGGACGCTGCTGCTGGAGGGCGGGGGGCGGATCAACGGCGGGATGCTGCGCGCGGGGCTGATCGACGAGGTGAGCCTGCTGATCGCGCCGGTGGCGGACGGGCGCATCGGCACGCCCGCGCTCTTCGACGTGGACGGCGAGAGCGACGACGTCACGCCGCGCCGGCTGGCGCTGGAAGCCGTGGAGCGGCGCGCGGACGACATGCTCTGGCTGCGCTACCGCGTCGAATCGCCCGCCGGCTCGCCCATCTCCTGACGCGGGGCATCGCGTGAACCCATCCGACGCCCCTTCCGTCATCATCCGCCCCGCCACGCCCGCGGACCTCCCGGTCCTCGGCCGGCTCGGCGCGCTCCTCGTGCGGATCCACCACGAGCTCGACCCGGAGCGCTTCATCCCCGCTCCCCCGAACACCGGGGATGGATACGCCGCGTTCCTCGGGTCGCAGCTGACGGAGCCGGACGTCGTCGTCCTGGTCGCGGAGCGGGACGGCGTGGTGCTCGGCTACACCTACGCCGGCGTCGAGGGGAAGGACTACATGGCGCTGCGCGGGCCGGCGGGCGTGCTGCACGACATCGTGGTCGATCCCGCCCATCGCGGGAACGGCGTCGGCGGGATGCTGCTCGACGCCACCATCGCGGAGCTCGGGGCAC
>Ga0247770_1000211_pt1 | contig 56184 bp, 66 predicted proteins | sample UWRJL136409B6_FD_179943 | JGI IMG/M metagenome (GOLD analysis project Ga0247770, IMG submission 179943) | Plant litter microbial communities from Arlington Agricultural Research Station in Wisconsin, United States - UWRJ-L136-409B-6 | ecosystem: Environmental > Terrestrial > Plant litter >...
GTCGCATATGAGGTAATCGCGCCCCGTTTGCTTACACCGCCGAACTTTGAGGGGCTGGTCGACCGCCGAGAGGAGGTCCTCGGTGAGATCGGGGGCAAGCTCAATCAGCCCGTTGAGGTGCTCTGCCGTGTGCTTGGGGTTGAGGCGGCGGAGAAGGTCGCTGCGGGGTTGGCAAGGAGGGTTAGCACGCCTCAGATACGGGGTCAATGATAATCGGAGGAGAGGCTTACAGCGCGCAGTCGAACGGGTCAGCGGACATCTTTGCGGTCGTGCTATTGTTGGGTTGTGTTTGCAAGTGAATGCTGCGCGGGATTGTGTTCCAAGTTTGGCGGGGAGAGCTCCAATGTTGGGTTGTCGCGGAGCTGGGAGGCTGATGGCGGGGTTCCTGCCTCAGGGGTCTTGCCGTTGGAGGGTTGGCTCCATGCGCGACACCGAGGTGAATGGAAGTTGAAGGGTTAGGGTTCAGTCTCACCTCAAGCTCACCTCAACTCGATACCTGTTCATCCCTGGGACCGGATTGGAATGTAACAACAAAAGGGTACGTGGTCTGGGTCCCGTACGTGGCCAGCTATCTTCTCCAATATTCCCGGTACATATTTCTGCGTCCATGAGGAATATGATTGGGGGGAAATAGTTTTATTTCATCCATTCGTTTTCACCGTAGCTGTGCGGCGTCTTGCGAGCCGTTAAGTGTGTTTGCGATCTCGAATTCAAAATGAAACTTGTCGCGAGGGCCTTTGGTGAGTCCCACTTCCCCACAACCATAACTTACTGGAACTTGCTGACTGCAGGTGAGATGCCGGACTGGTTCTCCTGCTTCCGACGCTGATCCTGATCCACCTTGTTGTTGCGCCATACACAAAGGTCGAGGAGTCGTTCAACATCCAGGCAACACACGATGTGCTGGTATATGGGACACCAACAAATGATATAAATCGCAAGCTCTCGAGTTCTTATGATCATTTCACTTTCCCCGGTGCTGTGCCGCGGACCTTCGTGGGCCCGGTTCTCCTCGCCGGATTGGCCCAGCCCTTTGTGTATTTGATGGGATTTCAACACGCACAGTTCATCGTCAGGGCCCTACTTGGCCTCTTCAACGCATCGGCGCTCCTTGTGTTTTGGTTTTGCATCAGGAACTGGTGTAGTCATGCCACGGCAAGATGGTATCTGCTCCTCCAAGCGAGCCAGTTTCACATCATCTTCTATGCTTCGAGGACACTCCCCAACATGTTTGCGTTTGGGCTCAGTGAGTAGACAGAATCCCCGATGTTTGTGATGTTTCTTGGGGACTTACAACGGATAGCCACACTTGCTTTCGCCTTTCTCGTCCCTCCCAAGAACCCAAAATCAACAGCACCTCGCCAACGATTAGCAATCACCCTGTTCGTGTTCGCGGCCGCCATCTTCCGCTCAGAGATTGCTCTCCTACTGGGAATCTCCGTCTTGTATCTCCTCGTCATCCCGGCAACATCGCTGGAGCGTGTCATCCTCCCGTTCTTTGTTGCTCTCTTGGTCTCCGTTTTGATCACCATCCCCGTCGACAGCTACTTCTGGCAGAAGCCAGTATGGCCTGAGCTCTGGGGATTCTACTACAACGCCGTCCTAGGCTCATCCACCCTCTGGGGTGTCTCCCCCTGGCACTACTACTTCACATCTGCCCTGCCCCGCCTGCTCAACGGGTACCCCTTCGTCATCCTCCTCCCCCTCTCCCTCCGCAACCCAGCTCTCGCGCCGGCAGCGAAGCGCCTCGCCATCCCCTCCCTCCTCTTCGTCGCCGTCTACTCTCTCCAGCCCCACAAGGAAGCCCGCTTCATCTTCTACGTTGTCCCACCCCTGACAGCGGCCGCCGCCCTCAGTGCCTCGTACCTCTTCAACCACCGCAATAAATCCTTCCTCGCCTCCCTTCTATCGGCCGCCCTCGTCTTGGCTGTCCTCGCCTCCTTTGCCACCAGCACAACCATGCTGCTCATCTCATCGCTTAACTACCCCGGAGGCGAGGCCCTCACCTACCTGCGCGACCTCGTGCAGGCTGACTCCGAAGCATCCGCCATTGTTCCCGTCCACGCCGATGTCCTTGCCTGCATGACAGGCGTCACGCTCTTCGGAACCGCCATGAGTTCCATCATTCCCAGCCCGCGCGGTGGCATCGGGGCCGGGCTTGTCGGGCAAGAGCGCGGCGCGGGGGCCGGTCAGATTTCACTGTTGCTTGATAAAACGGAGAACCCGGCGGCACTTGCGAAGGATACATTCTGGAGGCAATTTGATTACATCTTGATGGAGGACCCAAAGAAGGCCGGGGCAGAGGATTGGGAGACAGTGGGTGTTGTGTTGGGGTATCGGGGGATAGAAGTTCTTCGTGGACCGGATGGAGGGGAAAAGACGGGCCGGGAGGATGTACCCGTTGTTGGGAGGGGTGCGGTAGTCGAGACTCTGAAGCAAAAGATTAGGGCCCTCACGGGAGGATTGTGGGTTGGCCCGAGGATGAGGCCGGCGATATATATTTTGAAGAGAGTGAAGGGAGCTATGGGCACAAGGGAGTCGGCTGGAGCATAACAGGCTAGGCTGGTATTGGTTCCACGGTAGTATGTAACTAGGGGAGGGCTGAAGGTAACAGCCGTTATTGTAACGTAGCTTAATATAATAAACTAGGCCGGTGTATATCCCTGTGTACCAGGGCTTGTGTGTTGTGGCTTGGTATTACGTTGCTACCGAGAGACTAGACCCTACCGGTAGATACCTATCTATGGCAGTTAACCCTGCAAGGGATTTACTTCCCGCTTGTATCCATAGGTACGAAGCATCGTTCCTTGGCTTTCACCTCTCGGGCAGGGAGACCATGGTAGATAGCTTATCAGCGAGTATGGATATCTCAACTCTATACTACTCTTAACAAAGCGAATGCCGCTAAGAAAATATGAAATTTTGAGAGAGAATACTATGGATAGGGGAATACGCGGTGGTTCTCAAGCAGCTCAGACGCCGCGAGTCTCGTTCTCATGCAACTTTTGTTTTGGGTGGGTTTGTTTTCGTTCATAGACGGCAATTACTGCCCAGCTCCTCCAGCATTTCCTTTACTCGATGCGCTCATAGACGATCTGAGCTGGCAAGTCAACCGAGATAGAGTACGAGTCCCCTGTGACGTTCGTCAGCATTTGGTTCAAAGATATGGTCATGAATAATGAACGGGGGATGGGACACGTACCGCCCTTGAACTTGACCACGTAGTCTTGTCCATTGGGCCCCGAGGGGAGGGTAACCCAGTTGCCGGATCGTCCGGTGTAGAGGAGACGGTTGCTGGTATCGGGGCGGCCTTCAGCAACAGGCGGAGCACGGCGGCTCATGCTGAAGGACCAGTCGATGGTGCTGTTGGGCCTGAGACCCCTGGCGTTGGGATCCTCCACGGTGGAGAGGTTGAGAAGGTCGTTCTCGCCGATTAGGGCGAGGACCGTATCGCTCCCCGCGGGATACGAGTGCAGTGTGACCAGGTCAGACCGCGCCGCCGGCAAGGCGTACACCTCGAGGGTGGGGGCCTTGACAGACTTGAAGACACCGACCAGGCCATTGTGGACGGAAAGGATCTGTCCATTAAGCGACTTCTCCATCCTGGGTGGCGGTTAGTGTTAGTGCCGAACAGCCAACACGAAATATATAGAATCTTACGAGATCACACGCAGTCTGTAGGCATCTCCGTCCGGAGCAGGAACGGGCGTGGCAAGGGCCGTGGCCGTGAGGAGGGCGGTTGTAAGTGACCACTTCATGGTGAAATATACCGAAGTCTTGTTGAGCTTCTGAGTGAACTAATAGTGCTGTTGGTGAGAAAGACTGGGGAGTGTGAGTGATTATGATGACGATGATGATGTTCAAACTAACTCCCTCGTGGCGGTCGGACCGGCAGCTTTTATGGCTTTCCTGTATCGCGAGGTCTTTCCTTCCTGATACCTTGCTGAATTTCTTGTCTCTTCTTATTTTCACTTGCTCCTACGCATCCATCCAGCTCCTTGATGATGCTCCCACCCACGTCACGCCTCTCGGCCATAAAGTTTGCCCACACCAACATCTGAATTGATTGAGTGCCCCTTGGCAAACGCTACGCAATTAAGGCAAATATACAGCACCGAACATTGGGGCATTCTACCGCTATCAGTGCTCGTCGCTGCACTCGCAACCCCCGCAGGGGTCTGGCGAGGGAGGATTAATTAAATGAAGGGGGCAACTTGAAGGACGACTTATTTTTAGCAGTGACCGGCTTCCCCAGACCAGGTCGTCGCCATCACCACACGGTGGGCTGTCGGTCAGATTATCCGGTGCCCAATGTACGGTTGAGACCCAGCACAGGTCGATTTCTGGCCTTGCGCATCAGTGGCTGTGGTTGTTCGATCGATTCTAGAAGAATGAAACAAAGTCTAACTTCACCATGACCACCCTAGCTCCCCCTAAGCTCCTTCCTCTTTGGACCTGGAAGTCGCAATTGACCCATATGAACGTCACCTCTTCGCAGAAAAGCCGTTGCCAGCCGCTGTGTTTGCGTGCGCTTTCCACTCTCGCCTCACGCATCTTCCATATTCTCCTGAGCCTTAAGCACTCTCCCTTCCCCGGTTCAAGAAGTCATGAGGCTCGACAACGACCTATTTACGGATCATGCAATTCTTTGCTATCGATTGCACGGCGTTTATTCCCGGGGAAAGGCCCGTTTCGCTGTGCGGTATGCGGCGTGCCAAGTATAATCTTCCCATGTCATTCCAGACGGTGCACAGGGACACACCAGGCCGCGAGGCAGCGTAGTGGTACCCCTGTGTACCTTGCTTTGCGAACCAGTCTTTGGGGAACGGAGAATTCTGAGAATTCTTGTCGCAGATCCAAAGTAACCTCCCTCCCCTCCTTCTCTGAAAGCCTGGGAGATCTCATGCCCACCATATTTTTCCCAGCGTAACCCTACCTCCCGGGTTGGCTGCCCGCGGTCGGCGGAATCTTCTTCCTCACTCTTTCCTCGAAGATCTGTCGTTAGCAACTCCTCTCAAAAAGGCTGTTTCCGCTCGAGGGTCCGCCTTGGCTGCTACTATCCTCCTAACCATCGCCATCGCCGCACAATAGCCGTGGCGGGCGAGGCCAAAGATTGGCACCATGTGGTGGTAGAGGACAGACCGGGTAAACAACCTTGTCTCTTAACACGAACCATAGGGAGCCAAAGGATGGTTCGTATACCTGAATCTTACCTCGGAGGATCTGAAGTCATCTAGAGCTCCGTCCGTCTATACGGGCGTGCATTTCATTGCTGCGGCAACTACATACGTAGCTCCCAGTTTCGAACGCCCATAAAGGCGGAGGGTCAAGCTCCTAGTCCATCACTCGTCATCTCATGATACAATTTCATCTACATCGCGTTCTGTTCAAGGCTTATCTGGATTAACAACCCCCCCCCTCACAACTGCATCTCTTACACCATGCAGCCCGCGTCACTTCCCAGCTTGCTGTGCTTGGCTATCGCTCTGTGGCGCGTTACCGCTGCTCCGGCTGCAACGCCCGAAGAGGGATGCACGCCACGCACTTTGTGTATCGACGGCCTCACATGCGGGGTGAGATGGGGAGGGTACGTAGGGGACACCCTTCGACAGATGCAGAATCTTCAGACTAACACTGCCGGCCTAGATGCTACGATGTCTGCAAGCCCGAAAAACGCCCCCAGGCTCCCCGTTGCGCGAGCTCCACCGTCCAGGCCAGCTCTACCATAGCGAGTGCCACAGCAACGGCCACAACCGTTGTGACACGCACTCTGATCCCGCCAACCACGAGGCCGTTTACCACAACAGTGACGACGCAGACCCTCATCCCGCCGACCACTAGACCCTTTTCCACAGATGCCCCGAAGTGCCCAGACGACCGGCCTGGAAGCGGTTACGTAGTGTGCTGGGATGGAGTCAACGAGTGTGGCATGATGTACGGAGGGTATGTTTCCACAAGAGATCCTGGGCACCCAGGTAGTCACACGCTAACATGATGAGCAGATGCTTTCCGGACTGTAAACCGTGGCCGACGTTTGCCAAACCCCCTTGCAGAAGCACCACTCTCGCTACCGCTACTCATCCAACAGCAGTGTAGACGGGTAGCTTGGATCATCCAATCCTGCGCGTCTTGGACTGGCAAGTGTAAGTTTTCATTATTCAGGTTACCGACAATAGGTAGATTAATATCAAGAATAGCTAAGAAAAACCTAAAGGATCTATCTATCATGACAATATGAGCCAACGATCGACAAGATAGGCGTTCCCTGCCCACCCTTTCACTCCATGTCATCCATCCACCCACCCATGCACACTCACTCATCTCGGCCGAGATCCCGTGCTTTCAACGCCTCCCACGACGCTGTGGCGTCAGCCCTCTCAATCCACTGCGACGCTGAGCCCGTAGTATCGGAATGATTGAACAAGGTTGCCGCCTGCTTGCCTACTTTGCTTTGCCTTGATCTTGCAGAGACACGGGAAACCGGCATGCAGCAAGGGACCCGCGAACAGACCTCCGGAAGGGCCCGGCGATGCGGGAGGTAAGCACACCCGATATCCGACGTTGGGAAGTTTCGGGACGTCCCGTCGGCGTGGTATATGGCTGCTGAGGCTGCTTGGTCCAGAAAACCGCCAGAAACCGAGAGGATCATGCTGACTTATCTTGCGCCGCACATACATGCGTAAGCTACGAAGGATAGGTAAGGTAGATAAAACCATAGGATGAGCGCGGGTACAGGATTTCTTACTTCACACTCCTCGACCAGAACGAGACAGATAACAACACTCCATTAACCTAGCTTGCATGTCATGGCGGTGAGGATTCATTCTCGCACTACGTTAGAGGACGACAGGAGGGGTAATCTTTGGGGTTTCATCTTTCATTTCACCATCACTGCTTTTCATGTACCCGTATGCGTTATCCAAGGCACAACGCGCCACCCTCATCATATCGTGTCTCATGCAGTAAGCTATCGGAGAAAAATGGCAATGACTAGTGATCACTTCTTCATACCCGACAGGTAAGCATCATGGCCGACTTCCTGAAGTTTACTCCCCTTCTCCATGACGGCCTCTTCCATCTTGGTCTGGTACTTAGTCATCTGGTCCTGATACGCAGGCACGAAGGCGCCTAGGATGCGGATGGCCAGCAGCGCCGCGTTCGTCGAGTTGTTGATGCCCACCGTGGCGGTGGGGACTCCCCTCTGTAGTCACAGGATTGTCAGTACATCATGAGTTAGGGTATTCTAGCGAGGGGGCGGGGACATACAGGCATTTGTACGATGCTCAATAAGCTGTCCATCCCATCCATGTGGGTTGCCTTGACTGGCACGCCGATGACGGGTAGCGGCGTCTCAGACGACATCATGCCTGGAAGGTGAGCAGCACCACCCGCCGCAGCGATGATGACCTTGATCCCCTTGCCAGCTGCCTCGTTGGCAACGCGCATCATGTACTTTGGTGTCCGGTGAGCCGACGTGATGTTAAGGGCAAATGGGACGCCAAACTCTCGGAGAATATCCAACCCTGCCTTGAGCACGGGGAGGTCCGAGTCTGAGCCCATCGTCACCAAGACGAGCGGCTTATCGGAGACATCGACGCTGTATGTTTGGACTGTGCTCTGAGTAGAAGGGGCAGCCGACTTCACAACTGGCTTGTCAGAGAAACTGCTACCGTGTGTTTGGAGCATGCTCGAGATGTCAACAGGCGGCTTCTCTTGAGGTTGAAGGGATTCGGCAGGACTATCAATCCGCTTTTGCCTAATCTCATCAACCAACTGAATGAATGGCTGGGCCTTCTCCTCGAGCTTGTTGATGGATAGATTGGAGATGAGCGTGATGTGGCCGATCTTGCGGCCGGGCTTAGAGTCCTTGCCATAGAGGTGAAGGTAGACCTCCATGTCTTCATCAAATGTACCTCTTGCTAACTTAGTCAGGTCGTGGTGGGAAGTAGGTGTTGCCCCTCCGAGAATGTTGAGCATGATAGCTGATTTCGACCTTGGGATGAGCTTCTCGGGGACCGGCAGGTCAATTACAGCGTGGAGCTGAGCCTGGAACTGCGACATGTAAGGGACAGCTTCAATTGTGTGATGGCCCGAGTTATGAGGGCGCGGCGCCACCTCATTGACCATGAGCGACCCTACAAGATTGTTAGTGCAAAAATCTCTGGCAAATATTCAGAAGATCTCACCATCTTTGAGGGCAAACATTTCAACGGCAAAGACACCGCGGCCCCATAATGTGCCAACAACAGTGCAAGCAAGCTCTCTAGCCTTCTCACAAAGAGCCGCCGAGGTCCCTCTCGGCGGCATGTAAACCTTGGTGCAGATGCTGTCCTCATGGACCGTCTCGACCGCTGGATAAGGAACGAGGCGCTTGAGGTTGCCCTCGTCGTCCTCGGTCCTAATGACCATGACGGCGAGCTCCTTCACGAAAGGGGCCCACTTCTCGGCATAAAGGGGCAGACCCTTCAAGGCCATCAGAGCCGGTTCAAAGTCTTCCTCACTGGTGACTTTGTAGTTGCCTCGGCCATCGTAGCTACCCTTCCTTGCCTTCAGCATGAAGGGAAATCCGAACTTCTTCAGGACGGACTTGAGCGAATCTGGGGCATCGCTGTCGATGTCAACCTGGTCGGCGACGGGGATGTTCTTGTCACTCTCGCTGAAGTGCTTCTTCTGGAGGTACTTATCCTGGATAAGGCGGATGGTCCTCCAGGAAGGGTGGATTGGCGGTTTGTGAACCTTGGTCGATCCATCAGGGAGCTCGATCTTGACGCCGTTCTTCCCAATGTCCTCGAGCACCTCGGTATCAACATGCTCGATCTCCACCGAAAGGTAGTCGGAGCACGTTGCGAGATCAAGAATGCGCAGAGGGTCCTTGAAGGAACCTGTGATGTGGTGGCCAGTATTGTGCACCTGCTTGGCTGGTGACCTCTTCTCGTCGAGGATGGCAACTTCGATGCCCAGCGGGTTGGCGGCCTCGCACAGCATGCGACCAAGCTGGCCGCCGCCTAGAAGGCCGACAACGACATTGTCGCCCCCCATTGCTGTGTTTTGACTTGTATCTGAGTCGGCGTCTGGCTCCCGTTGCTGGCGTGAGAGGAAATGGCTCAATGACTTGAACCGTAGCAGCTGGTGCCCGTTGAAGATTATATTCATGCGCACTCGATAGCGTGCAAGCTGAGTCAATATCAATCCGAGAGCTCAGATGACAGCTACCGTATGTACGAAATTTTGATGTCACAACGGCTCCAGAGACCCGCATTTGGGGAGGACATGCAGGTTGAATGCCCGCATGGCGGGGATCGCCACTTCCTTGCGGCCAATCAGTGGGGTGGAGGACCTGCAGAAGCGACCGTAGCTCGCAGCGATGAGATGGCAGATGCCTTCAACGGTCAACCCTGGACGGCTCTCACGAGTTTCCTTGTAGAAATATTCATTTGAAGTGAAACTCTGAGGGTATCGCTTGAAACAGCCAATTGTACTCAACCAAAAGGCAGAGTTGGTAAATTTACGGTAAATCAAGCTCCTCTGGCTCGACTCCCCTCTTAGTGAGAGCTTCAGCTGACCTTGATGCCTAACAGCGGCCACCCCACGGCAGCGCTTGGCAACTCACCACCACCATCAGTTACGGCATTGAAACAACTTAGCCAACACCGAGAAGCTTTTTGTTCTCATATTTTATGAAGTAACCATCAGATGCATGGCGAAATCATGACGCCGACCATGGATTCGGATCATGTGCAGTAAGACACTCTCACCTAACACTCAACCAGTCCTGAAGAGTCACAGCACGCACAATAGATCTCTTCGTAGCTCATCAGCTAACATGGTTTTCTCAACAAAGTCCCCTCAAACTATTTGAGCTCGCAAAGAGCCAGAAGCAGTTTCTATACACATCGGCGCCCATGGTGCGATACAGCAAGGCGAGCACCCTCAGGTACCACCTTATTCACAGAGTTGCTAACAATCTCTCAGCTTGCCTTCCGCCAAACAGTCCACGAATATGGCACCGATCTCTGCTGGACACCCATGATTCTGGCCAAAGAGTTCAACAGGAATCGCTTTGCTCGAGACAGCGGTTCGACTCCCTGAACCCCTTAAAGGCAAAAAAGGGGGCCTCTGCTGACTCCCTCAAGACTTCGCCATCGCCTCAAAAGGCGTGCAACCACCCACAATCGTCCAGTTCGGAGCCAACGTACCCCTCGAGCTCGCAAGGGCATCCGCCCTCGTCGCGCCCTACAGCAGTGGCGTCGACCTCAACTGTGGGTGTCCGCAATCCTGGGCCTGCTCCGAGACACTCGGCGCGGCCCTCATGGAAAAGCGCGAGCTTGTCCGCGACATGATGATCGAAACCCGCACTCACCTCCGCCGTGATGGCTGGGCCGTCGACAAAGAGCTCTCCCTCTCCAGCCCCAAGGGCCGCAGCGTCAGCGTCAAGATCCGCGTGCACAAAGACCTCCGCAAGACCATGGACTTCATCACCACCGTCTTAGGACCCGACCAGGACCGCCACATCGACTTCCTGACCATCCACCCACGCACCCGCAACACACCCTCCAGCACTCCCATCGACCTCGAGGCCCTCGAGATCCTCACATCCACATTCGGCTCCAAGGTCCCCATCCTCGTGTCGGGGGATGTCTTCACGCTGACCTCCCTGCCTTTCACATCCCCTTTGCTCCCCGTCTCCAACAACCCCACACCAGGCTTCAACCTCCCTCATCTTGCAGGTCTCATGTCCGCTCGTGCCATCCTGGCCAACCCAGCTCTATTCGCCGGCTATGACGCCTGTCCATGGGAGGCAGTTGACAGCTTTCTCAACAATGCCGCGCGGTGCCCACTGCCGTTCAAACTCGTGCAGCATCATGTGAGCGAAATGTGCGGGCCGGGGATGGGACCTAACAAAAAGGCACTGCTGAGCCGACATGAGAGGACCGCGATGATGGCGTGTGCAAACATGATTGATCTGATTGACTTTTTGGATGGGAAGCGGGAAGGGGGGCTGAGGAGGAATAAGCAAGGGGTTGAGGGCAAGGTGTCATAGGATGGGAGTGGCAAGGGAACGAAATGAATAAATACCTACTGATACTCGCTGTTCAAGACGCTCTGTGTCTGTTTGTGATATGCTTGAAACTTGCTGTGTGTCAAACAGAGAAGTGGCCATGTCTGCTTTCCAGTACATCAAGGCAGCCTAATAGTTGTTCTTCACGGTGGAAAGGAGATAGTTGAAGAACAGCACTGTGTTCATCATATGTAGTGCAGCCCAGCCGTAGTCCAGATAGGAGCTGTGCACTTGCCATGCGTGCTAATTAACGCCAATGCACTGCCCGACCATGGTCTGTTTCGTCGAGACACAAGAAGGTCCGTACAGTAAAGTTACAAAAGGCCCCATCGCCTTGATACCACCCAGAGAAGACGCGTCCTAATCCAGGTGACAAGATCCTCACAAACCCCAGGTCTTTGGAACCCGTGCTCCCGCCTTTCTTACCTTCCCAACGCCGTTCGGAAAGAGAAAACCCAACCACGCTGAGCCACCATGAAGTACAGAAAAGTCGCTGAAACACAAAAACATTTTCACATGGTGGTCCCACTTAGGGATCACAAAATTTCGCCTTCGTCCTCGTCCGCCAACCGAGCCCTCTTCGCTTCCCTTTCGCCATCAGAATCCACATCCATCTCAACGCTCTTCCGCTTCGAGCCCGGGAGGTTGGGTGAGCGGAGTCCACCACCATTGGCGTGGTCGTGCGCTGCCATTTCGTTGGCCGCGGCCTTGAGTGCGGTGTCCGAGTCGCCTCTGTTTATCTGGGCTGCTAATTCGATCTTTATCATCGAGGCGTTGGGGTCCGTTGCAGTCTCCTCGTTCTTCACAGAGATACCTTCCTCCTTCTTCACGCTGCCTTCTGCTGCATCGTTGATATGGTCATCTCTGCCGTTCGCACGCCCCGGCAGGCCACCGCGTGGACTCTGTGTGCCTCGATCGGTGCCCATTGGGGTGCCGCCCCGGCTTGAGCCATCAATGTTCTCGCCTCTCCTCCTGGTATTCTCTAGGTTGAACTCTGGCGAGCCGGGCAGCTTGGAATCCTGTTTCTTAAGCGGATTTTCCTTATAGAACTCAGTCATGACGGCGATGGCCTTGTTGATGAGTACTTCGTTGCCATCTAGGAAGCGCCACCATGCCTCTCCCCGCACATCGTCAATCTTCTCGCGAGTGACTGTCGTAGCGAAGAAGATAGCGCTGGTTGCAATGTCGCGCGCTGGCATAAGGAGCGGAAGAACCGTCAGACAGGCATCGTTGCAGAATGCCCATGCCGCGTCGCGTATCGGCTTGTGGTGGATCCTCTCAATATCCTCTAGCTGCTTGTACAGTTGATGGTACGCAATCTCCACCATGAGGTCGAAGGTGAGGGTTTCGAGCATCAGCTCCTCGTAGGTCAAAATGCTGTCGCGCCACCGCCAGTACTCCTTGCTTTGCTCATCAATAATGGCTTTCGCATTCTTTTGCGCCACCTTCCCGACCGCGATGATCAGATCCTTGGTTTTTCGGCAGTTTTCCTCTGTCTTATTCGCAAGGAAAAGTGCGGTTGCCGCAATGTTCTGGAAGGCAAATGGCTTGTTTAGTACTAGGTATTTCCCGCACGCACTGGCTGTACCTACATAGTGGTGGATACCGCCCTTCTCCTCAACCATGCTGCTACGCATGTAGAAGCGGTGGAAGAACATTCCTGCGACCCAGAGTGTCGTTTGCGGGAGGCTAAGCAGGATGCCCGCCTGGTAGATGAAGTTGACGCCCTTCGCCCTCCGCAGCCTTTCCTCTGCCACTGAAAGGCCATCTAGTATGCTGGGAGTGCTTGCAACTTCTTCATGGGTGAAATACCATTGATCGGGGCGTGCCTGTAATGGTCGCTGCGGGCTCGAGTGCGCGGGTGATGGTGCGCTACGGCGCGAGAGGGGTCGGGGAGGTGACGTCCTTGAGCTGTAGGCTGGCGGGGATGGTACTGCTGGCGGCACTTCACGCCTCCGGAGAGCCGGTGGTACTGGCGATTTCGACGGACGGTCCACAATGGTCGGCGGCGGTTTTGGCGGGAGAGATGGAGGCTGGTAGCCCTCTCGTGCAGGACGGTATCTGTCAACGTTCGACATCGTCGGCGACAGTGGATGAATGCCGATACCGATTCAAATGATCCTCCTCCTTGCGCCAGTTACAACGACCGTAGGGAAACCGTGTACATTTGCGAGGCCGGAGGGATGACGTGTTTCGTCGTGGTTTCCAATGGTGAAGACAAACTAAAGGATGGCATTCGCTATCGTAACTTTACACTTATCGGTTCGTTGCAGCACTCGTATGGTCCGTGCGCTGATACGGTCTTGGCAGTATCACGTGAAGCCCCTGATGAAGACCACCTTCTTTCAGAGGTAGGACATGATACAATACATTTGATAAAAGCGCAGCGCAAAACCTAGGCTACACTGCTGCAATTTCTCGTGAGTTTCTACGAGTAAAAGCCTGAAGAGTCGTTTCGACCCCACAGCTTGACTGTCCGGTCGTGCCCGCCGCTCACAATCCACTTGCCGTCCTGGCTCACGTCGACACTTGCTACTGGACCCGTGTGGCCGCTTAGGGACTGGACAAGCGCCCAGTCGTCTGCCGAAAATAAGTTGACTTTGTGGTCGAAGCCTGCTGAAACAAAGAATGTGCCCGACTTCTTTGGCAGCTGCATATCCTTGTCGTCCTCGCCGGGCGGGACGCCCAGCAGGGGGTCGTCTAGCCCTTTGAACCACCTCACGTCGGCAACTGCGCTTGAATGAGCGCCTACACCCCCAGACCTCTGGACCTTCCTGACGTCCCAGCATTTGACCCACCCATCGGCCGAGGCTGTCAGAACCCGGTGGCCATCCGAACCCCAATCCAGACCGTAGATAGGTTTGATATGGCCATCCAGGTGGCCATCGAGTATCATGACAGTTCGTCCCGAGCGCAGGTCCCAGATTCGGCCGATACTGTCCAGTCCCGCGCTGGCAAGGAGAGAGCCATCGGTGTTAAAGCTGACAGTGTAGACTCCACGCGAATGGCCTTCCTGGAGAAGCAGTTCTGTTGTCGTCTCAACGTCCCACAATCTCCAGGAAGTATCCTCAGAAGCAGAGGCTACATATTTTCCTGAAGGATGAAATTCAACGCGGCATACGCGCTGGGAGTGACCCGACAGCGTCGCGATTGGCGTATCCTGCGTCAGCGACCAGAGATGAACCTGGCCTTCAGCACCTCCAGATGCGAGATTGACGGTATCGGGAGACACATTGTGGTCTGGCAGCGTAGATCCAGGTCTCCACGCAATACCGCTCACTTTACCAGTATGTCCCCTCAGCGTCTGCTTGTGCTCCAGACTGGGGATCTCGATGAGTTTCACTTGACCACCCCAATTGCCTGTCGCAATCATCTGGCCGTTGGGCGAGAACCTTGTCATGCTGACATGGCGGTCTCCCGCTGTCTGACTGCCCTGAAGTTCAAAGGCCTTGAGACGCTCCTTGAGTTCTTTTCGGAATTTGATGTGTGTCCGTAAAGGAATCGTTGCCTCTTTTTTCTGGAAGTCGATCCGTTTCTTCGCTCGAGGGATCGAATATTGGGCGATCTGTATCCTAGCCTCAAGGAGCTCTGGCCCACCCCTCGAGTAGAATTCCTCCTCTTGCTCCTCGGCTCCATCCTCTGACGCAGCATCTTTCATGTCGACATCTACCTTGTCTTGGCCTGAGTTTTGCGCCTTCTCGGTGAGGAGCTCTCGGAGCCGATCGCGCCTGTCGACAAGGCCCTCGCCGAAGAGAGTGACGGGCTCGCCTAGCTCTCGGAGCCTACTCCGTACTCTGCCATCATCGGTAGGGACAGCTATGGTTGCTGCCAGTCGTCGTCGTTCAAATTGGGAGAGAAGCGCGGACGCCTTCTCAGGCGCCATGCCGGCTCCAGCTCCGGGAATCTCATAGTCGCGGTCGAGGGCTGTAGCCTGTGTCAGGGACTGCACCATAAAGTCTGAACACCGGAATGTGGAACTTACGAACTGAGTCTAGGTCGATGCCTCCACGGTCCTGCAAGCGACGGCGCGGGTCAGCTTGGCCTCTGTCTGTGCTGTTGAGCTGCTGCGATCCAGATGTTGAGACTGGCGATTTGGAACTTACCTCGGTGTCAGCTTCCTCCACATACGCCCGGCGCGACGGGTGCATCATGATTGCGACAAAGTGCTGTTTCTGCTGCGTCGAACTAGTGGTTGGCCGTTTGATAGAAACTGAGTCAAGCTTGGTTCGAGGGCGAAGGCTGAGGTTGTGTTGCATACAGCCGCTTGGCTTGGCGCAGTTTTTTGAATCGAGAGAAGGTCAAGCACATTGGGCCCTAACCCTGGATATCAAATCCACACGCAAGCGAGTAACAACTTACGAGCTGCCTAGGTTTCCCTTCCAATCTATTATGTGGAGGTAACATACTTGTACGCATAAATAGATTAATCTACATTACAGAATATGTACACCAAGTCCTGGCAAAGCGGCACTATGGACCAAAGTCACCAAGTTTACTGTGAAGATCTGAACAACGCATAGCTGGTTGGTCTACAGTCAGACCAGGCGCCACCTAAGCCTCAACTAGCTTATTTTCCACCTCCCATCATGGCCATGGTGCTGTGATACCGCGTCAATATATGCAATAACAATTTTCTGAAGTTTCGGGTCCCTATCCGCTTTTTAGTTTGAGAAACATGGAACATGGACCTTCACTTGAGGGATTGAAGTTGCTGCGAGGGATTATTCACGGAAGTGGAGCATCCGCAGCTTCCCCAGAACCAAAACCTTGCTTACGGGACCCGCTGCCGCCCAGCCCGCTTTCAGGCGGCGATGGGGCGATGGGGCTGACAGGGCTACCCCCTAGGCTAAAGTGCCCTCGCTGATTGGCCGCCTGCTGGAGAAAAACTGGGCATGTGAACATTTGGCAGGTCCTGGTGAATTTTCGAGAGTCCCTCTTTCTCCTCTGATCTCCCTTGCCTGACAGAGGAAACTCTTTTCTTTGCCAACACCAAGTGAATCCGACAACGAGACATCTCATCAATGCATACCCAGACGAACCACGACGACAACTCTTCTTCATTCTTCAAATTCCAGATGCGTGCGACTTCTCACAACCAGGGACCTTGCCGAAACAGCCACATTGAGCCCCGAGCCGACGCTCAGCGACGACGCGGCGAGCCTTGAGCGCAACGCTCCCGTACACTGCGCGAGGCGTGTATTTTCGACAAACGACTCGATCTTCGGGGGCCGAGAATCGACTCTCGCGCATCTATCATTTTGAACTTCTTTAGCAACACATATGAATAAGGGCCCTAGCCCTAACACCTCGACCCCGACGGAACAATGATCCCCAAAGCGACCCCCGCGCTCAAGACGGTGCGCGGCTTCAACGGAACTCCCACTGCTTCTGGTGACGAGGGTGATATTTCGGATTTCCCCTCGACCCCTCAGTTTCGCGGAAAGACCCCGGTCAAGCGGGCCCACAAGCCGCCGCACATCGTTGGCGATGTTGTCAGCGCAAACTGCAGCCCTGTTCTCAAGCCGGTCACGTCGCCTGGCATCAGTGGTATCGGCAAGCTACGCATGCAGCTGGAGCCCCTGAGTCTCGCCCATGACACCACCGCATTTTCCTCACGTGCCAGCTCCATGACCCGCGGCAGCGAGACTCCGGCTAGCCGCAGTCGTCGCCCTAGTCGGATGGCTTTGCGGAGCAACAGTCACAGGAATAGTAACAGCGGCAGTGGAGACGAGACTGCTTCCGAGGCGACGACCAGCTACGAGATAGAGCTCGAAAATGACTTTGTCTGCGACGGCCCGGGTATCGACGAGAGCGTCCTCTTGGATAACGTCAATGTGGTTTGCTCGCGCCAGAAAATGACAGCAGACGACTTTGAGCATCTTCGGTGCCTTGGAAAAGGGACATATGGGACTGTCCTCCTGGTCAAGCAACGCAGTACGGGCCGGCTCTTCGCCCAGAAGCAGTTCAAGAAAGCTTCTCTGGTCGTGCACAAAAAGCTGGTTGAGCAGACCAAAACGGAACGCCAGATCCTTGAGAGCGTCAACCGCCACCCTTTCGTAGTCAAGCTGTTCTACGCTTTTCAGGACCAGGAGAAACTGTACTTGATTCTCGAGTACGGCCAAGGCGGCGAACTCTTCACCCATCTCAGCACGGAGCGGATGTTTCCCGAGCAGACAGCTGCATTCTACATGGCTGAGATGGTGGTTGCATTGTCCCACCTGCACGAAACACTGGGCGTCGTCTACCGCGACCTCAAGCCCGAGAACTGCCTCCTGGACGCGGAGGGGCACCTGCTTCTAACCGACTTCGGCCTGTCCAAGGTTGCCGTCGACCCCTCAGACGAGTGCAAGTCGATTCTTGGCACCGTCGAGTACATGGCACCCGAGATCATTCTAGGCAAGAAGTACGGCAAAGCTGTAGACTGGTGGTCATTTGGCGCACTCGGCTACGACCTGATGACAGGCAACCCTCCGTTCCGAGGACAGAACCACGCCAAGATCCAGGAGAACATTGTCAAGCAAAAGATAGTTATACCGTACTTCCTCGGCCCGGACGCTAAGGACTTGTTGACCCGCCTGCTACGGAAGGACCCCACCAAGCGACTTGGTTCTAACATGCCCAAGGATTTGATCACGATCAAAAAGCATCGCTTCTTCCGCAAGATCGACTGGGTCAAGCTGGAAGCGCGTGAGCTCGAGCCGCCGATCCAGCCGATGATCACTGACCCCGAGTTGGCTGAGAATTTCGCGCCCGAGTTCACCGAGTTGAGCCTTAGCCCGGTGGTGAGCCGATTTGACGATCCGTGGAGCGCTGCCGACTCTAAGGACGGCAAGGATGACGTGTTCGGGGGATTCAGTTTCGTTGCGTCGAGCAGCCTACTTGAGGGTCATGGGTTCCAGATTCCGGTCTAGATTTCTGTGTTTGTCCACACTGTTGCTAGAGACGCGCAAGCGTTCGAGGAGGCGCAGTCAGAGGTGTGATGGAGCAGCGGGTTTTCTCTTCTCTGGGCCTGGGGTTTACGCCGGGGCACTTTTGAGCAATGCCGTCGAGCAGGATAAGAAATGATTTTCGCGATTAGTTACGGATACAACTGGGTGTCAAAACACTCTACGGGAATGTCTCAGAGGGAAAAAGGGCTTGGAAAGCAGGCCATCCTGTTGACCAAAGGGTGTCTAGCGTGGTGCGAACGGAGTTTGGCTTGGTGTTTGACGTCGCGGTGCCTGCGAGCCACTCGGAATGCGAGGCTTGGGACTGGTTCTAATAGATAGTCTGACGACTACTTCGATGATAGATTAGGTATATAGATTTCTCCGACCTGCTAATTATATCGGAATCTGTTACAGAAACTCTTACGCTTCGTCTATTACTCTGTTACTGATTTTATGCCTCGATTTCTGAGATTACAAACAAACATAGAAAATCTCCGGTTCGGCAAGGTGCCCGTTTGTCGTTTTAGTGTCCATGTTTCGGGAGGCGATCTCCAGGCCCACGTGAGTAGCTATGGGGGATTTTCATGCCGAAAGGTGACTTTCGTCCGCCGTACCGGTACATTCGTACAACGAATGGTTGAAATATGCAGAATTAGCTAGTCACCCAGTCTAGGTATCCTCGAATATGCAACGCTTTCACTTGAAACGTTATCGTCGAAAATCCATTCGTTGGGCCTGAGAGAGAACACCTTCGGGCCCGAAACTCGACATCGGGGCTTCGGGGGCCGTCTGTCAATGGTGCGTCAGTAGAGTGGGTATGTAAGTGACAGCCGGAGGAGGCAGGGAAAGTCGGAACGGCCCACCCTTCGCGGTTGACGGGATGGGATAGGGCCAGCAGGGCGGTGATGACGCGTAACGCACAGTTGGCGTACATGTCTCGGCGTTTCGAGACTCCCTTAACGAGCGCAACGACGGCCGGAGGGGAGGGACGGACACCGGAGCAGGGACGTGGGGGAAACGGCGCACAGGAGGGAGGCCGGTTCGGTGGTTTTTTTTTGGGGAGGAGGCAGGCAGATCCACACACCCTTCAAATAGTCGGTGTGATGGCCCAATGGCGATCAAACTGGCGGCGAAGAGCGGAGCCTCATGGGCTTTTCTAGGCCCTTACGGTCCTTTCGCGGGACGTGGTTGCGATGGCTCCGGTTACTGGTCGTCAGCAGCCAAGATATGATGAAAGTGAGAGAACAACCACTGGGAGACTTGCACGATGCAGTCGTCGGGCTTGGGGCGCCCGGTAAGCCGCCGGCATCCGCAGGGTCAATCGCCAAGGATAGCCTCTGGCGCAGCGTTAGTGAAGGCAGGGCAGGGCAGCGTCGGTGATTGCCGTGGACCTCTGGGTTAGACCTCTTGACCGCCCAATGGGCGTGAAGGCAATGGCAACGAGGCTTCGCTTGGATGTCCGGAAGGAGCGGCGACAACGGTGAGAAATCTCGAAATACGGGAATGGCAGGGCTGTGACTTGTTATTCGGAATAACTGCCGGTGCACAATCTGGGGATGGCGCTGGGGACTCAGAGATCTTAGGTGCTTGCCAAGCTTCTCTCTTCCCCTTCGCGGGGCGGGACGGGGCCGATAGGGAAACGCAACAGGGCAGCTGCGGCACGTCAAAGTCTTGGGTTCCCATAGAACGCGGATCCTATCTTCATACCCTCATTACTCACGACTGACAAATGGCTTGCGCACCATGCGAGCGTTTCTTGTGCTCGGCAATAGCATTTGTCAGGGGACGAGAAGCCGAACATGGTTATAAACTGTCGTCAGGACAGCATCGGACAACGGTAACGTCTGTACTACATCCTGCAAAGATAACCCCATATGATGTCAAGCAATGCACCGTGGCACTATTTACCGAAGAGCTGGTATAGTCTCGCAGCATGCGTGGTGTCAGTCGTTGTTTGCATGTGGAACCAGGCAACCCGTAGTCTAGGGTTCGCTCCAGCACCAAACGTGAGCCGGCGGATGTCTATTTCGAAGCGAGGCGGGGATGGATTGAACTCCTAAGTTGAACCCAGGAGGGAGAGCTGATAAGTTCAGCATCCAAGGCTGAACTGGCCAACATCAACCCCCCCCTATGTGCCGAGCAGTGATGGTGCCCCTGAGATTTGACGCAAAGCGCACCTCTGCCGTGTTTGGTCATTCAATAGTCCTTTCGGATCTAATAGTGTGGTGGCATGCGAACCGCATCTCTTCTTGGCACATGGGCTGAAGCCCGCGCCATGGATACTGCCGCGCTGACGGGAGCTGTAACTACTGCGGAATGTACATAACAGCATTCCCGCAGTCGTGCCCATATAGGTCGAAGCAACGTTGGCGCCCCTGTGGCTAGCACGGGTGGGGAAGCTGAAGACGGCTCGTACACCATCAGAACACAAGCCGCCGAGATGTCGCTTGAAACAGGCCGTTGTCCTGGCAAATGCTGCTGCATACCCTGGTACAATGTACTTGTTGATAACAGCGGCGTTTTGCAGCACAAGTAAGCGGCAAAACGTGATGATACACCCCTATAATTAACTTTATAAGGTTCCTCCGATATGCTGCCAAGCCGAACCCGGGTTAAGGCCAGTGAGGCCCAGCCCCGCGCCCCCCAAGAACGCGTGTGTTTCCGTTGGAAAGTAATCCGATGCGCTGGCTAAGGCTGGCACCCATTGGACCATTGGACGGTCTGCCAGGATCGGCGGCCGAGTGGGTGCCAGGATCAAACTCTGGCACCGAGAGGACGATCGCAGCAACCGCAGATGCTTGGAAATTAGCAGCGTTTTGCGTGCCGGCTTGCATCCCCCGTCCCGAGCGCAGCAGAGAGCCAGCGGCCCAATGCGCCGACTTTTGGCGCGGCCCCTCGCCGTCAGCACGCCACGGGGTACTTTCGTCTCACTCCTAGGTTGTGCTGATTGTGCATTGCCACAACCAGGAGGCAGATGCACGAGACGAGCTAAGCCCGCTGATATTAAGATGCCCAACTGCCCTGAACACCGGGGACATGCCCGGACTGTTCCTGAGTCTTCGTCTTTCCATCGAATCCCCAGGATCATCGACTTCACTCGCAATTGTCACTCTTTGACCAGTGCCTCGCTCATAAGCCGCTTGCAGAGTCGTTGACAAGGAGCCGCTTCCCTTAGTGTGTGTTATCTCCGGAACTCCTTCCCCAATTCGAGTCCGAAAAAAAAAAAACGACAAGGGGGCACCTTGAACCCCTACTGAGAGCACGCGCTGTACTCGCTACCGCTTCCCCGGAACGCGAAGCTGTTGCTTTGATACTACTATTTCGGTCTCGATTCTTCCGCCATTCTGCTGGTGTATCAATTGGCGACTTCTACCCGCTATATCCACACATCTTGGCAGCTGTTGTAACTATCAGCTGCACAATTCCTGTCTACCAACAGCCAGCCCACGTCGACGTTGTGCGGCGCGCACAATGACGATTGCCAGGGCGTCTTTGTTGGCGGCGGCACTGTCGTGTAAGTTTGCCTTTGCCGCGGGCTAGGAGGATACCAGTAGCTGACTTTGTATCTGAATAGGCGCGAGTATTGTGCACGGTGCCGTCGTAAATTACTGCCCCAGCAATGCGAACGGCGTTTGCTTCAAGGTCGCCATCCCGAGCTCGTCGGCGAGTGCAGGATCCGGAGACATATACTTCAGCATCAGTGCCCCGTCCTCGTACGCATGGGTATCGCTCGGTACCGGGACCAACATGCAGAACTCCAACCTTTTCGTGGTATATCAGGATGGGTCAGGGAATATGACGCTCTCCCCTCGAAAGGGCACCCGCCATACAACTCCTACATTGGACACCAGCAGCACAGCAGCCCAGTTGACCCTCCTTGCCGGGAGCGGGGTTACTAACGATGGTCAGATGGTCGCCAACGTGAGGTGTTCAAACTGTCAGTCTTGGAGTGCTGGCACGATGTCGTTGGACAGCACCTCAGCAGGCTGGGTGGGTGGGTGGAAGTCAGGGAGTTCATTGGCGACGACAAACCAGAATGCCAGGATCGCAGAGCACGACGACACTGTGACATTCAACCTCGACTTGACCAAGGCGACCGTTGCCACCGACAGCAACCCATTTGTGTCGAGTGCAGACAGCGGCGGGATCGGCGATTCTGGTTCTGATTCCGGTTCCGGTTCCGGTTCGGGCTCTGGCTCGGGTTCTGGCTCCGGCTCCGGCACAGGATCGGGTTCTGGCTCAGGCTCCGGCGGCGCCGTCACCGAGGTGGGGACATCCTCCGGCGTCAACACCGGCGTCTTGGCGGCGCACGGAATTGTAATGGGTCTTGTATTTGCGGCCCTGTACCCCCTCGGCTCGCTTCTCATGCCTCTGCTTGGCAAGTGGTGGGCACATGCGATCTGGCAGAGCGTTGCGTTTGTCCTCATGTGGATCGGATTTGGAACGGGCTATAAAGCGGCGAAAGACCGACAGATGGTAAGTGCACCGACCATATGCGAACAGGATCCTAGCCATTCTCAGCTTGCTAACATCGTCATGGCAGCTTTTCGATAACCCGCACACCCTCTTCGGCACGGTTGTTGTTTGCTTGCTGGCGATTCAGCCCGTGCTGGGCTGGGTGCACCACAATCATTTCGTGTCGACTGGTAATCGTGGCATTATCAGCTATGTGCATATCTGGTGGGGGAGAATATTGCTGGCTCTCGGTGTCATAAACGGTGGCGTTGGTTTGCAAATGGTGGGAGAGCGCAAGTCCATCGTCATTGCATACAGCGTCGTCGCTGCCGTGATCTTCGGTGCTTGGTTCGTTGCTAAGGCTGCCAGATTCTTCGGCAACAAGAAGGCCACTGAGCATAAGCAGTTGAACAGTCCTCGCCAGGAGTACGAGCTGCCTAGACGACCGTACCAGAAGACACGCGAAGATCGATACAGATAGACAGGCGAAAAGTTGCAAGCGGGGAGAATCTAGACGGCCCGGGCTGGCAATACCGATTTAGACTTGGGAGCAGAATACAGATTAGTGGTTGGGGCAGCAACGTTCGATGGGAGTCCGTAGCAAAATGAGGTGTTTGACGGCGGGATCTCGGGAACTAGGATAGGGGCGTTATAAGCTGGCTCTCTTGAAAGGATTATTCCATCCATCGACTGGGTGCACTCTGTGCTTACCACTTTGCCTTGTATTCCCGGCTGACTGTTTGGTGTGGTGAATTCGTGCTTTGATTTGCTGAGAACCCGCTCCACCAGAGCTTCCGAGGTTGGCTGAGCAGTTAGAAGATGGACAGCTAGATAGCTCCATCCATGCCCGGACGCTTGCATCACATGCGCAAGCAGGTGCAATCAACACCTAAAAGCAGAAAACCAGCTTATTCCGAAGCCCTAAACGAAGATAGAAAAGCTGAATTCAAGTTCCGACGTCTGGGTTCTGTTTTAATTAAACCCCCAGACAATCGATCTCCTTCGGAGTGCGACGGGTGTTGCAACTTGGGAGTCACGTGACATTGAGGTGCAGCCTTCGGTGGCGCCAAATCTAAGCCGGCAGATTTTCGAAAACCTCTCAGCAACGCTCCTCGCGATCCCCGTCTCGTCAATTACACACCCCCAGTCCATCCATCCTCCAAGATGCTGTCTCCTCTCTCCCGAGCCTCGGTACGTCTCAATTGGGCTTTTTCTAACCGTTGAGACACATTTCTAACCGAATTGCTGTTCAGAGCGCTCGCAAGGCCGTCTCCGCCATCTCCAGATTCGCCGGCCGAAATGCCGCCCAGATCCAGATGAGGACCTTCATCGCCCCGACGGTTTCGCGGAGAGGTACGTCCTACACATGTTTTTTGCCTCAATTCCCTGGTGGTCGTGTCGTGGTCTATGGTGGTCAGGTTCCCGGTGATACACGACGTCCTGGAGCAATGCAGTTGGAGAGACGACAACGGAGTCAATTACGCCATCGCGCCCGATTACACGATACACATCGATACTTCCTCCAGCTATATACACAATCAATCTCCCTGTGGAGCGTAGTGGCGATAGCTCTCTCCTCGACTGAATCGTCAAACCGAATCCAAAACACTTCCCTCCTCAACGATCACACACCACGCATGACACGACCTGCCCCGACCCCCTCATTTCCCGGATCCAGCACCTTGATAGCGTCGGGAAGCTAACAAACCACCCCTCTCTTATAGCCGACTTCGTCCAGGAGCTCTACCTTAAGGAGCTCAAGGCGTACAAGCCCGCCGCCATCAAGGATACCGACTCCGTTGGCCAGGTCGCCACGTTCTCCCTCCCCAAGGCTCCCAAGTCCCCCGAGGAGTCCGACCTCTCCTCTAGCCTGCAGGAGTACGAGGCAATGGTGGTCGAGGTTGAGGGTTCGGAGGGTGCCGAGGCTGGTAAGCCTGCTGCTGTCATCGAGGACTGGCTGGTCGACGAGGAGGATGAGCCGGCCCACAGCCACTAGAGTCCCTCCAAACTAGACAAAAGGATCACCATTGGCGCAAACCATCACCAATCGATGTATCTTGGGGGAACCGTTTCGCTCCCCTTCCTCTTATCCTGGATGGGGTCTCCCGTAAGGGTACGTGGCAGGAGTGATGTGAAGTGAACCAACATCCATCTTGGGCCTGTTTTCTCCATAGTGCAGACAGAGTCGGAACGAGGACCTAGGCAGGTACTTGATTGGATGAGGATGGTGAGGAAGGAGTAATCCGTGTACATTGTTATTTTGAGTTTGTTATAAGACTACAGGACGAGCTCTTCGGCGTATTGAATGTGGTTCCAGACGCTGTTATTGAGTTACACCTCACAAAGAGCGGCCCAGCATGTTCCCTTTCTACTCATCCACCCAAGACTCCTAGATCTGTCAGCGGATGAGATCGACCTGGCTACTTTCATTACTGCCTTTATCCTATCGCGCCCATAGATAATAAACCTTCGAATTGTAAGAGAATTATAACACAAACAAACACAAAGTTGAGCCATTGAATTCCATAGGGTTTGTGATGATACATTTCTCAACAACGCTCTTTTCTGATTTATTTTGGATAATATTAGATATCATCAGCACACCTACTTCTGTTTTGTAACAAAAAGCCTTGAGCTATGCACAAGTACTTGGCTATGGTGAGTGATGCGAGCATCGATACGGGTGAAATGAATTAGCGCACTACTTGATTGGCCCACACTGAAGGTTACATTGAGAAGGTATTCGAAGGAGACCGCCCAAGGGCCGCCCTGCATGAAGAGCCTTCATCTCGTCCACTCTGGCTATTCTGGAAGCCAGTCCACGTCCAGTACCGCATTGGTACGGAATGAACTATAACAATATCCATCCAGCAACGTCCCCAAGCTATTAAGAAGCGATCAACCGGACCGCAAGTTAGTGATAGCCAGAGACACCTCCCCAAGGGCAGACTCCATCTACGACAAAGCACAGCTGTCATTCTTTGCCAGTGAGTAAATCATTTCCATTAGACACCCTCGCCGAAAAACAGAGCGCCCCGTGTGCGTCCAGTCAACCAAAACCCCCCATGCCAATATGACCGCCTTGAATGCATTATGCCGTTGCTCGTGGAAGTCGTCAACAAAAAAAGTTCTTTTCTTGGTCATTTCCTGCCGCATCCGAACTGGGAGTAGAGAAATAAAACAGTGGTGGAGCGGTATCGCCGCTTGCCAGGGCGAGGGAAAGGATAACTTCCGTCACATATCATCGAAATTCGATGAGCCAAACATCTGCTCGTCGTTTGTGTTGGTCTTGACAATACCGCTCATGCGATTGGATCCCCGAGGGTCGAGGTCATTCAGATCATCCCAGTCGTCGTCCTTCTTATGATCTGCGGCGTCGTCCATCTCCTCGTCATCCTCATATTTGTATCGATCCCGCATGTGATCCTCGAGTGCGCTTTCGTCCACAAAAGTGAACCCTTGGAAGTTGGCCTGCACAGACGGGGACAATGGCGTCGATGTAGCGAAGCCACGTGCTAAGGCGGCCGCCCGCTCGTTGAGGGACCCATTGGTGTTAAGAGCATTTGTGAACTCTGGATCGAAGTATGAGACATCTGTATCGCTCTTCAACTGCGGTTTGAATGGTGGCGTAATCAGCTTCTTGGCAAGCGCGTCCCAATCGATGTCGTTGAAAAAAGCATGCCTCTTGAGCTCCTCGGCATCGTCTGTTGCGCCGAGGCGATGCTTAGGATTCCTATTAAGCAACCCCTTCACGAAGTTGCGTCCTTCGAGGGAAAGCGTGTCGCGCGGAAACCTGACCTTGCCAAAGGCGATATTCTTGTACATCTGTTGCGTGTCTTCGGCGTAGAACGGGCTCCAGCCACAGCACATCTCAAAAACGAGAACCCCCAAGGACCAGAAGTCCACCATTTTTGTGTAGCCAGCTTCGTCTAGGAGTACCTCGGGGGCTAGGTATTCTGTGGTGCCGCAGAAGGTATTCGTCGTATCGTTCTTGGTTAGATTTGCCTTTGACAAGCCAAAGTCGCACAGCGCAATATGGCCATTGGCGTCGAGGAGAATGTTTTCGGGTTTAAGGTCACGATAGACAATATCGTTTTCGTGTAGGTGTTGAATTGCAAGGATGAGTTCGGCGATGTAGAACTTTGCCCGCTTTTCTTCGAACTTGCCATCCTTTTGCAGATGCCAGAACAGCTCTCCACCAGACATGTAATCAGTTACCAGATAAAGATCTGATGGCGTCTGGAAGGAAAACTTCAAGCCCACGATGAACGGCGAGTCCGCCATCGCCGTCCTGACCAGGATGTTTCTCTCCCCAACCGTGTGTGCCACCTCCTTCTTTTGCACAATCACCTTCTTGGATAGAACCTTCATGGCATAAATCCGCTTTGTGTCCTTTTTCCGCACCTGATAGACCTGGCCGAACGTGCCTTTTCCGATAAGCCGCAGGATTTGGAAGTCTTCGGGTCCAAAGTGCTTTTGCTCAGCTCGTTGGTAAAGCGCCTCGACATATATCTCTCCGGTGGGGGCATTCTCAGCCATGGTATCGGCGTGCCCTGCGAGAGCGAACCAGCCTCGAACCGGACCGTCTCTCTCTGATCGCTTTGCCCGGAAATCGACGTGTCCGAGGAATTCCTCCCCCGACTGGCCTTGACCGTAGACAGAAATGTCCACAAGCATGTCCGAGTCAACAACGTCGCTGCAAGATTGTCAGCAAATTCAACTCCAAGATACAGAAAGAAGACGCATACAATATAGCTTCCGCGTCCCATTTAGGGTTAGTAAAGGAGCGCCGCACATTGCGGTTCCGGAAGGTATTATAGTCGCTGATGCTAGTGTTGCTGCTTTGTCTGCTGCGCATGGGAATTGCCATCGCCGGTCTGCCGGAATCGCTCCCTTGTCGTTGAATGGGAATTCCGCCCATGGCGACGGCAGCAATAGCCGCGTCGTCATCGCCACCCTCCGACGGGCGAGGCCCCCCCGAGATGAGCTCGCTTCGTTGAAAGACAACCACCACATATGGATCCCGACACATTTTCAAGCCCTTCGCCTCCGCAATCTTGATCGTAAGTTTTCCCTTTGCTGCCGGTGCTTGCGCCCCGGGTGGTGTTGGGGTATGGGTAGCCGTGCGATCAACCTTGTCCCCATTTTCTCGACCGGTGTCCTCCTGGCTTGTGCTCCGTGGCGGGGGAACCGATGCCGAAAGTGCGCGAGTCGGGGTTGATGTACCACTCTTTTTGGCCGAGATATCTGTTAGCTTCTTGAGGTGTAGGACAGAGGCTGACCCTAAAGAAACACCCTCTACACCAGAAGTAAAACGCGGACGACTTGGAGAGTTGGGAACAGTGGCAGGGCGTCCGGCAGGGTTTGAGAGGTGACAGGCGGATACGCTTGACCCGTCAACAGTAGTTGACAGGGGCGCCAGCAGAGACAGTCTACGCATCTTCCCTTTCCCAGAATCCGAGACACTGAAGTTGCGGAGACTGACCGGTCGGGAAGCTGGCGGTGTCCCAGCCCTCGACTTCTGACTGCTGTGATCACCCTGATAGTTGCGCAGCGAAGACCGCAGCGAGGCTGGGGGGGTCGGGTATGGGTGCAGATGCTCAACCGTTGCGACTGAGGATTCCGACGCCTCTCCCACAATCCCATCAGGCAGAAGAGGAGTGCTCTCTTCTACCGGGACAACGCAAGATGCTGGTTCAACTGGGCTGAATGGGGGCTCAGACGTAGGAACAGTCGGCGAACATCCCCCTGCTACAAGTGTGGTAGGCTCGGGAACCGTCGCTTCCTGCCCGCTTGCCTTGAAAGGCCCAGACAAGAACCGCTGAAAAGAGCTTGAACGAACCTGGTTGAAATAGCTCATGATGCCCGGCAGCCGTTTGTCGTGAAGGTCCGGCTGGGGAGTTGCGACACCGGACCGGGGCGTTTCAAAGCCGGCGATCTGATCAACGCCATCTTCTTCTGATGTAGCAGGCCTGCTACTTCTTAAGTTAACACCCTCCATCGTGACAACAATAACGCGCTTATAGCATGATAAGACCCAAGGACCCTGGTGAACGATCAGGTGCGGGGAAAGAGAGAAATGTGAAAGATGATGACAGTTAAGCGGGGGATGTGTGCTAGTTCATGATGACTCCTCGAATGGGGAAAGTTGAGCTGGGGCGAGAATTCCAAGTGAGCTGAGGAGGTTCGGGAGAGTGGGTGGATATGCATGTATGACGAACAGAAGGCGGAGGAATTCCGGGCTGCCCAAATGAGATCGCCAAAAAGTTCTCATTCGGCTGACAGGGAAAAGGGAGAACCAAGCCCGGGAAAGCCAACAAGCAAACACTCTCTGCGCGCGGACAGTGAGCGAAAAGCCTTTGCCGAGAATTTTCTGCCCCCTCCAAGCGTACGGTAGCACCCTTGATGCTTGCCATGTGGTCGTCGAGGGGTCTTTGGGGTGGGGGAAGGTCTCCTCGGACCATTCCCAACCTGCAGCGGCCCAGTTCCAAGCCCCAAGACCGGGTCGGAGACAGGGGAGGGGTGGGCCGAGAGAACAGGATGGCAGCCCGCTCAGTCAGCGAGTCAGGCTTCTCAGGTTGATAAGCCCGCTCCGGCCCCAGCGCCCGTTACCGCCGTAAATCCTGGTTTGGACGGCCAGCTTTGGCATGTGCAAATGAAGCATTGATGGATGCGGTATATACGCACGCTCGTGCGTCGCCTATGGTGTGCCCGTGATCCCGTGGCGAGCTTTTCGCGAGGCAACATCCGGTAGGCTGGAGCTCTCCCAGCTTGGGAACTTGGTGCCGCCTTGCACCAACTGAGATTCGACCACTTGCGAAGGCGGCGCTAGCCTGACTCAACGCTCCCGCGGCAGAGAGATGAAGCGAAGCGACTTGAACCTGCAGTTGACCGGGCTGTGCACTATCAAGCAAGCTGCTGGATTCGTCTCACCACTTGCCACCGCTTCAGCCAGCTCAGAGGAAGTCCAACCCAGGGTCGATGCGGCGGCCTGTGTGTTGTGACAACACTGCTGGCACTACCAGCAGATGCTTGGGCACTTGAGCCGGCATGGGATGGGTGTCTTGAGAAGCCGAGGGGAGTTGGGGCTCAATGGGGGGCCGGAAACGATCAGGCAGTGTGGTATTGTGGCTAAAATGTTGCCGGTCTTCTCGAAGCCCACGAAGAAGGTGCTCAACCTGCTAGCAATATAAAGGGTAAAGTGATGGAAATCAAAGAGAACAAAACATGGAAAGTAAAAGGGAAGTGAGACCGATATACGAATGTGTGCTGGGGAGGGAGATCCAGGGTTATCATTCGAGAGTGGGTGCAATGAAGCTCGCGGACTCACTTTGACATCATGGCCTGGGTTGCTCTTCTGAGCAAGTCGAAACCTCCGGTGCCGCCAGCGGAGGGTGCCGCTGCTGCAGTATCGCCGCCTGCGGGGCCCGACATCCTGCCTGTTGACAACGAATGCCAGGCAGAATTGGAGGAAAGACCGGCTCGGACCGGATCGTGGACGCGAATGGCCACGGTCGCTTACTTCTGCTGTCGTCGGTCTTTTGAACGGACGGTTCAGATATCGGAATGCGGGAACGTTGAGCTCTGCACGCCGTGGTTGATGAGTTCTCGCTAGTTTTAGGTGGTTTTGTTGGAGAGGACAAGGTCGCGGGGTTGGATGGGGGGTGTGTTTTGGGGGAGGCCTTTGAGACTTAAAATGGCAAGTGGGCGAGCGCCTACCTGGGCTTTTTCGACCTGAGGCTTTCCAGCCGCCAGGTGCTGGCTGCAGGTGCCCAAAGAGCCCCGCGAGCTTGACGCAAAACCGACCACCTAAAACCGTGCGCGTAGCGGGGCACCGAGGGATGACTGCCGAGACCTCCCGAGACTCTAGGGCATCCAACAAGGCGGGGCAGTACTCTAGGTCCAGTAAGAATCGGCACGTCTCTGAGCTCCAGTTACCCCCGGTCGATTGGAGCCTGTGATAGCCGCTCAAACTTCCTGCCGACGCCCAGCTGAGCGATGAGACCACCCAGGTCCTTTTATCGTTGGTTATCAAGAGCCTTGCCCGAGGGCTCTGCAATTTGCTAATAATCAGACGGGGGGCGGGGTCAGCCCGTTGGCTGTGTCCGAGCTGCGATATCGCGATGCCGCCAAGAGGCGCGCCTGGCTGTACAAGAACCGCCGCCTCTACAAGCTGTCTAAATATCGCGCTGGAGTGGCGCCGGATGAGGTGCGTGGTATTCGATGTGGGGGGCCGAAAAAACAAGTTGCAAATAAACGCCCGGGCACTTTCCTTGGGGATCGTAGAACGGCGATGCCGGCCTCTGTTATACCGCGTTGTTGGCTACAGCTTGTCGAGTTCTAGTTCTCGCCTTGATGGGGCTGACGGGCGACGAGAGGGTTTAGACGGGGCCATGAAGGAAGAAAGTTCGAAACGTGGATGGTTGGGAGATGGCAGAAGGGTGCTATTGATGAGTTGTCTACTTTAAACAAACTCCCGTCAAGCTGGAACCCGCACTTCTCGCAAATAATTGATTGGAAGGCACGGCCTTGGGGAATGGACGGTCGTGACTGACTGACGTGCGACGCTCTGTGATGAGCTGTTAATCAACACGCCAGGGGCGCCGTTACCGGGGTCCCAACTTTAGACTGGGAGCTGGCTGCCCATCGGCCTGGGAGGTTGTCTCGATCTCCTCGCATATCCCACGCCTCCGGATCTTCGAGTCCTCGGACCAACAAGCCCAGCTATATTAACGTTAACTAGCTCCAACCTACTTCGCTCTGTGGTTTCTTGGTTTCCTGGAGTCGATAATTCGACCATCGCAATCCTTTCCCCCGACCTCGCCAACAACAGGGTGTCGACAGGGTGTATATTCGCAATCGGCAACAGCCGTCCATAATGCGTGCGAACAGTTTCTTCGGCGATCCCTCCGCCAAGTTTGTTGGTACGGGTGTGGCGCGAATAATCCAAGAGATTTCCATTCTGGGCCCAAGCGAGCTGCAAGGAGGGTCGATTTGGCGGTTCGGCCCTCGGTTGTGGTGTGAAAGGTGCCGAAAATGGAGATATCGGTATACGTATCATGCTTATTATCCAACTAAGAATCGAGCCCGTGGTTGGTTATTCAAACCGGTACACTACCTATGTTGATCCGTTGACTGTGTGTGTTCGGGTGGATGGGCTGATGTCAAGTTGAATCTGTCACGCTCCTGCTAACAATATGCGTTTGGACACTTCAGCCGCCTCGAATCGACTCTAGACGGCCGCCAGTGGCACAAAATCGGACCGGAGCAGAACCGGCGGCCGCCTTCCAAGTTTCGACGAGTCCCACGTAGGACTCAGAATGACGTTACCGGCCTGTCTTGGGCCAAGCGGGTATTGGCTGTCTTACGGACGGCTGGGGCCGACGGGGCAGCGCCCAACAATGGCCTGGGCGAAACTCTGACGACAGCCCGCAGACCTCCAACCTTCTCGCGTGTCAAGTTCGTGAAGAAATGGGTAGCAACCCAGCGGTGTGCTAGGTCCGATTGCCGTTCTTGTGTAACACAAACATGAATGCTCAAGGCCGTGTCATCTGAATGAAGCCAAGAGGTCCTTGCAGCAGCGAGGACGCCAAGTCATGTTCACAGCAGCACAACCTCACTTGCATGTGGGAGACAATTCTAGCCCCTCTCGATCCCCCTTTAGACACCGATGACGCCGATGACAGCGAGATATCGATTCTGGTGGCCTTTTGCGGAGGCCTGAATTTCACGTTTCCGCCCAGTTTGTGAGCTATGGAAAGTTGCCGATTGAACAATACGGTATGCCAGTCAGGCGCCGCCTTGATGGATATGGGGCTTCTCTAATATCCGGCTATCACTAACTTGCAAGATAACGCGGTATTGCACAAGCCGAGCCGCCGGGTTTGAGAAAGCGGTCTCCCGTTTTGCCTCTCATCATCTTCAGCCACCGGAAATTGCAGCGATCCACCCTCTTGTGCCGCCTTGCATCGCACAAAGCACGGTAAGTCTGAGTATTTGAGTCCGAGGACTAAGAATGCACACTGGACAAATCATATACAGCGTCTGTCTGTTGATAACGGGAAAGCAGTTGCATGCCGCCCTATCATACTGCTGAGAACCCCAGGCGAGAGAGCGTCCGGTAGCTACCTCATACTGTTGAAACCACGCATCACTCGCACCAAACAACATAGGTAAAAATATGTCTGACGGCTCTATTCCCATGTCGGATTGCAGCAAAGGCCCGATAATCCCACCCGCTTGCAGCTTTTCCCTTTTACGTTGCGGCCGAAAGGGAAAGGAGTTTGGTGCGCTCCTTTACCCCCCTTCTCATTTGTCCATCACTAGAATAATTACCATGGCCGAGAGTTTCTCGGACTTTCCGGTCATCTCACTGATGTCCTATATTTCCAACATTGGCGGGTTGTAAACTGTTGCCTGGCCCACACCCCTTTTGTATCCATGCAGTTGTTGTTACACGCTGCATAGGTGCCGCAATTGATGGCAAGCGCTGTACGGACGATACGCGAAGTTGCCAGCAAGAACTAGGCGCGTCATTGAGACCGCAGGGGCATTTCCACGTTTGCTGTAACATCGTCACTTGCGCCAGCCCCATTCTGGCATGACGTCTTTTGGTCAGGGAGCCTAGAAAGGTTTTTTATGGGAGCGCAGGTAGGCAATCCATTAGGTGAGCATGTTGTTCTATGCTGGAGGTCATCTCCGTGATCTGTTTCATCAGATGTGCAGCGCCATGGCTCATCCCTCAGAACCTGTGGAAACCGGTCCTGTAGGGGAATTCATGGCTCCCTCATCGTCTTCTAAAGTGCTTGCCACTTTCAGACTGCCTGAGTCAACCCCTTGATGCCGACCTCAATCTCATCGAGTTAGAGAGACACCTCAGCCCATCTAATCCATCAAGCACTGCCAGCGCGGATCTCAGCAATCAGGTCCTTGAGCATCTTCTCCGTCTCCGCCGTTACCCCGGCCGGATACTGCTTCAGCGCCGTCTGGCGGGGGAGCAGAGGATCGGGAATGTCACCTATGCACTACTTAGTCTTATACCCTTGAACATGCACCATGCGTGGGGATACCTACTGCTGTTATAGTTCTGGTCCACAAGGCGAGACTTGGCAATCTCGTACTCATCACGGAACTTCTTGGTGTTCCATGCTCCCGGGCCGCCACTAGAACCAGCCGCTGAGCCAGCTGTGGTGGCAGTTTGGGAGTCGAATTTGGTGGGGTTATCAGTCGAGGGCGAGATCGTGGGGTCAGCGAAGTGCCCTTCGCCTGTTTGGGTGGGAATGTCAGACATTAAGTCGTCCGAGTTCATGTTTTTGGGCCGTGTGGTTGGAGTTGATAGGTATGTGATGCGGGTTGAAAGCGTCTGCCCTGGGTTTTTCGTGCTTCAGTTGTAAGAGGAGAGAGTCGGGTCTGAGGGGCAACAACGCTGGAACAACCTGGAATATTGGACTTGCGAATGACAGCTTCAAGGAAGGAAGGACTTGAGTGTTATTTCACGCCTATTCTGTGTAACATGAGTTATTTTGAAATACTATTCCAGGCCGTCGCCTCACTCGGCTTTCGTCCAGTTTTCAAGCTGTTGCACCATTTTTTTCTTCTGATCCGCTGTCTTGAACAGTACAAACAACAACCAGCGGCCGCCAACTGGGGGCTATATCGAGGTCCGTGCGTCCCGAATGGTGCCTGCCTCACTTTCAGAATGCGGGCAGGTGGGGTTGAAAGACGGACTCGACTCCAAACTTTGTAAACCGATCACCATCCATTTCGAACCAGGGTATCTCACCAATCAGTGTCACACCGTTGTTGCAATATCCGTCTTGCTTTCTAGGATTTCCGATTATAGATTAAATTCATCTGTATACGAATCCCCTCGAGCACGATGCCGAAGGATAAGGTCCCAGATGCATGGGACGACGACTGGGAAGCCCAGGCCGATCGCGCCGAAAGTGAGCCAGCGCCGGAGCCAGAGCCCCAAGCTCCTGTCTCAATGACCCGCGCTGAACGACTGGCGAAGCATGCGGAAGAGCAGCGTAAGCTCTGGGAATCAGCGTATGATACCCAACACCCTCTTTGAGCAGCTCCCTCTGACTGACCCCTTAATAGCGAAGCCCCGCCGGAGTTCAACTACGTGTCAGCCACCAGCACAGTTCCCCTCGCGACACCCTTCAAGCCGGCCGTGAAGCTTCTTAGCCGAAAACCGGCGCCCAAGATGGTGTCTAGAAAGGATCCCATCACAGGGCTCGAGGAAATGACGCTGGTGGACGACGATCTGGACCAGGATGAGGCAAAGGAGCCACAGCCCACGCCTGAGGAGATCAGGATGCGCCAGCAACGCGAGCACGAGGAGAAGCAGCGGCGCTACGAAGAGGCTCGGGCCAAGATCTTTGGAGAATCCAATCCCTCGTCGGGGCAATCCACGCCGGGAAACGTTACGCCGCCGCAGGGAGGCGACAGCCGCAGAGGGAGGGGAGGTCGAGGCCGGGGAAGGGGGGGTTACCAGAACAACAATCGGCCGGACGACCAGAGCCGACGCCCGGTAACCACTCAACCTCCCGGCACTAGGGAGTTGTTTGACCCGAGCTACACACCCAAACCTGGATCCGGCGCACAGAAGCGCAATGGCGACGGCTCTCCTCAAACCAACTCGCGGTCCGGCACGCCGCGCGATGAGGATCAAATCATTCGTACGCCCAGAGGACCGGATGCTTCAGGAAGAGGAGGTTTTGGGTTTCCTAGGCGCGGTGGCAAGGACGACTGAGATTTCTATCTACATCCTGTGGATCATGCCATCAAACTACCAGCCGCCGCCGATCTTGCCAGCCAGCTGGACAACCCTCTCGGTATCTGTTACCTGGCTCTTCCCCACATCACTAATAACCTCGCGGTAACTCGTATACACCAATCTGTCTAGCGATATGCCTGTCATACCGGACCAATGGGTCAGAGTATCTCGAACCCGTGAAGGGTATATACCATCAACACTATGTGGATTATTGTCTGTGTCGAAACCCGGTTCAATCGCTGAATCTGGCTCATCCGCCGAGAAGTAGGCTTCGTCGACCTCTGTTAACCAAGTCTTCTGCTCGACCGGGCCCGGTTTTGCCGGAAGGCCCTTGCGATCGATGACGATCTGATCATCAACCTTGATTTGGCCCCCTCCATTGGTACAACCACCTGGGCACGCCATCACCTCGACATAGGCATACTCTAAACTTGCCGCCTTTCCGGCTGGCCTTTTTGTGCTGCCAAATGGCTTGCCCCCGGGCATTCGGGATGCTTTGGTTGGCTTCAACTTCCGAACCAGGTTCTGGATGTTGCGGAATCCGTAATAGCGTGCCGCCTTAAAGACGGTTTCGCCTGATGGCGCGACAACAGCGTAGTCGACAACGTCGGCGTTCCGTCCTCGGACTGTCTGAATTTGGGAACCAGGATGTCTTGCTTGGACATCATGGAGGATATAGTAGAGGTTCCCCCCTGAAGTCCCTGCAGCTCTCGACTGCTTGTGTGTTCTAGAGGGAAATAAAAAGCGATGGACAGTAGAGTCGGGGAAAACGGGTTGCTTTTGTGATAGCGTGGAGTTTTGGAGGTTAAAGAAATCGATACCCCTTGATGCTGCAAACATAAGAATCTCCTTGCTTGTGATCACACAATCAACATCTCGGACACCCCGGCCGGGATTCCCGTCTCCCGCCCAAACCGAACCCGTCAGCTCTTCTCGGCTTGCCTCGAGCTTCTTATCGAAACACGGCATGATGGCGAGGTGCCATATCCTATCAGGCGAAATTCCCAACAACTTGCTCAGCGTCGTTTTGAGAAGGGTTCCCATGAGTGCCTGGGGTGATTTGACACGGGAAAGGTGAGGCAGGACGTAAGGGTGTGTCTTCTCGGCATAACATACCCACCCAGGACAGGAAGATGTGAGGATCGGTTTCGTGGGGCTGTTGGACTGCTGCTGTAGGGTCGCGGAACCGCCAAGAACCTCGTCCGCCCCAAGTACCAAGCATGCCTCTCTTGCCGTGTTTGTGTCCACCATCCACGTAAATCTGTTTCCGTATTTGCCTCCCCCCGCGATTCCCTCTTTACTCATGAATAACTGCTCGATCATCCGCCCGGCCTGCTGCTCAGTGACCCCGCCCCCACTTGTCGCCGCGAGGCTAGCCCGTGTTTGTGGCGACACACTCGCAACGAACAGCTTCGCCGACGCATCTTCCAGCCCCTCCACGGTGTACTTCCCGTTCGCATCCGGACCAGCCAGCCGCAGCGCCGGCGCTGCGTCAAGCACGTTCAGCACCTCATTGTGACTCTGCAGACTGACGAGGACCGCCTCCGCCGACGTGACGCACCCAGAGCAGGCGAGGCAATCCGTCAACGATATCTGTGCTGGCGCCACGCCCTCCGCTGTTCCTGCCGTCGGCTGGCCATCGAGGATAACTTCGTGTTCGAACCCATCGCTGGGCGGTGGTGGTGCGACAGGGAGGGTCTCGATGGGTTTGATGCATGCAACGCCGGGGCTGATGAAGTCGTTGAGGTCGTCGACCGAGAGAATGGCCGACATCCCGGCGGTTTTGTGTTCTCGGGACTTTCCAGAAGGATGACTGCTTTATGTATTCGTAACGGGGAGAAAGCAAAGTTTCGTCGCCACCCCTCGCTCGCGCAACGGGAGCCCCGCGATCGTTTTTTCCTCACGGTCTGATGAGGCGCGTACTCGTCAAATTCGGGCACTCTCGATATATGGGATTGTCAATAATGGAGATAGAAAAAAGTAGAGTCTAGTATTGCGTTGATCAACCAAGCTAGAGTGTGCTGTCTGCTTTGAAATGCAGCATTCTTTGATGACTGATTGAGCGAGCCTCTGCAAAATATGGGCCACTGCGAGATCGGCAACCCCTCCAAAGTGGCGGTTACCCCACTATCGAATTTCGGACATTTCAGATGACGTCGTGGGGGTCCCTCCATGGATCGACGACAGGAACAAACCTATCCCAGCTCCCGTCCTGCGGAGATACAGTTCTCCGGGCTGAAACCAGATATTCATATCGACCAGTTGTACTCATCACCTACCGATGGAATTCTCTGGTTCACAGTCGCCAGAATAGCCGACAGGGACCCAAAACGCATGACACACAGACTAAATTCCATAGACACAGCTTGACCCTGAACCACATTTCACGCATCGGGTGCTCAGGAACAGCTGTCTATATCAGAATCAGGTGTAATAAAAACTCCTTTGTAGTAGTCTTTTAAATAATGACACACTCAACTAACCACACTTCTAACAAACAGGCGTTCTCGACTTCCGCGCTCGGGAATCCCTTTCAGCTTGTAATCTCCGTCTCTCGGATCGCCGCCGCTTCGCCCGCTGGTCGTCCAGTGCCGCAATACCATCCTGACTCAGGCCCTCAAAGGTCTTCAGGTCAGCTAAGAAGCGGCGGAGACGTAGCCCTGTCTTAGCCCTGATCCATGCATCGAGTTCCGTATCAGCAGACGCGGCACAGATAATTTTCAGACCCTTGAGGACATCCCTATCACTAATATCTTGGTCTTTGGGGGCCTGTGCCAGAGTTCTGGTATCTTCGGCCACATTGTTGAATTTGGCGGCTTTCCGAGAATTTGACTCTGATCTCCTCATCGGATTCCGGGCAGGTATCGCGACTGCGGCCTGAGCTGGTTTTTCGGATGTCTCAATGAACTGAACTGCGGCTTCAGCTAGCCGTTGACGGCGTAACGCGGCAACGCGCTGGAGCCGCTGGGATGGCGATGGGGGTTTAGCAGAAGCCCTGTTGCTCGTTGGCCGCTCTTTCTTCGGCGAAACTGCAGTCTTACGCTCACCCATATCCTCAAGCTTTCGGACGACATCATCGAGAGCCTTTTCGAACGACGATGGCGTGCCAATAGCATGCCTCCAGGTCTCGGGAAGTTCTGGTTTGCAGGTAATGCTTGATCTAGACATGGTTGTAGCTGTCTGAGTAACATTGTTTTCCCTATTCCGTACTTCCATGACAACACCACCCTTCTGGCGGACGATGCAAGTCTTATTGGGTGGTGTCTTCTGTCGCTCTGGGGATGGCTCATTCTCTTCCACGATGGTAGTGGGGTGCTGCTGGGTAGTCGGCAGCCAACTTGTTTTGCTAGGAAGCATTATCCCTTGTCGCGCCTGTGAGGATTTCCGCGGAGTTGGAAGCGTAGGTAAACCCTTCCTGGATCCCTGCGTAGCCTCCAACACCTCAGTGGTGTGGGATTCAGAGACTGTCTGGCTTTCCTCACTAGACGTCGGTGGTATTTTTCTTCTAACTGGAGGGATCACATTCGCTTCTGGGCCCGGAGTTGGTTTTATTTTATGAGAAATAACTGTGAACTATGTTAGGTCGTACCAAATAGAATAGAGGGACAAACGGTTTACCCTGAGTGCTGTCTGGGGTTTTCGGCAAACTTGGTTTTGCGGGCAGGGGCTTGTTTGTCAAGAGTACCCCGGATGGACGGGGTCTAGCCTCGCGCCTCGGAGCAGAAGGGGTTTCCTCTGATCCTAAATTAGCCGCTGGAGATGTGAGCCTCTGCTGATATACTCTTTCCATTTGTTGTTTCGCTCGACCGTGTTCCTCCGACCTCTCGGCTTTTGGTGGGACTTCGTCGACGTGGGCGAGAGGCATGGGATAATTTGGAGTACGAAAGTGCATGACCGTTTCGCTGCTGGACTCTTTGTTATGACCTGTCGATGATTCTTGACCGGATGAGCTTCCTCCATCTAGTCTCAGGCGAGGATCCCCGGACCCACCGTTTTGAAGTCGGGGGTTATCCTCCCTCTTGGCTTTGACTTTTTGGTCCGCAGATGTGATAGCAAGTCCTGCGTCTCGAAATTGTTGCCGATAGGGCAAAAATTCCTTCACCGTATGCACAGATACGTGGGTCTCGCCGCCTGATGATGTAGAAGCCGGTAGTTTACCGACAGCGCCGGTAGATACAACATACTCCTCCAACTCTCTCGCAAAGCTGTTGAGTGTCTTTTGCCGACTTGAGGATCTGGCTCTGGAGAACTTAGTGTTTTGAGACGACGCAGGTAGTACTCCCAAAACAAGGGGGGCAACAGGACACCTCTGTTCGACACCGTTGGGGTTGGGAAGCGTAGATGAATCGTCCGAAGGAACGAGTGAGGAAAGACGATTTTGCTGAGATAAACTTCTCCGAACTGATTCAGAATGAATAGGATCATCAAGGAGGGGTGTGCTGGACATTGTTGGAAGCCTAGGAGGATATGCGGATGACTTTGGAAACACCGAATATCGAGGGGTCGCAGGGACAGGCGGCAGCGGTCGCCTTCTAATGTTTGATTGCCTCGCCTGGTTGGGCTGGTAAAGCTGGACCCTCTCATCAAGATTGCCGACTCGAGCGTGATCCGGGGTGGCACTCTGTGGTGCTCGCAGTGCTTCAGGCTTTAGGGGTGACCGAATGGGGGACTTAGGGAGCATGCCCCAGAACGCACGGTTGTTCCCAGTCTGCAATACAGAGGGCTGGTGTGACTTCTCCAGGTTGGCCTTTGGTACTACGCGGTGTTTGGAAGGGCTGCGGTAACAGCAAGCATCGTCCTTGGAGGAGTGGGCCTCCTGGCGACCAAACACCGGATATGGCCCACGGTCCTTTTCAAGCTTGACGCTGTTCCTAATATCGATCCCCTGAAACGTGTCCGGGACGGCAAGTGGGATGTGTTGTGTCTCGCTCGGCTTGAAATTACGTGACGTCCTCTTCGGCGCGACGGCCTTGGATCCCCGACTGCTGCTGGAGTGGGTGAACGATACGCGGACCCTGCTCCGGTGTTTCCGCCGCACGAGGGCGCGCTGTGCCCTGCGTAGCTTCTGGAGAGACTCGCTCAGGGGCTTGTGCATGACTTCCTCGGCGGCACGGTGGGCCAGACTCGGGCTGCTCAGAGGGAGGGCATCGGGAACGAGTGGCGAAGCAATCTTGACCTTTGGTCGACGGTGCGGACTTCCCTTCTAAGCTAAGTTGAATGCAGGCATCGCCCATTCTATTCCAAAAAAGTCGATTCCAAAAAAGGGGATGCGAATGAGCCGAAAGTAGGGCTGCTGTGGTTGCGATATGGGAGCCAGGAAGATGTCGACGGAATGGTGAAGACAAGCAGAGAACGGAGGCTGCACGACCAGACTCTACAGTCGATTGTAGGGGCAGAAAGTCGAGCAACTTCCCAATTGGGTAGAGGGAGACCTATTCAACCTCCCTCAAACGCGAAGAGAAAACAGATGAGCAGGAAGGTGCGGCCTCGGACCGCCATAGCATCATCATTTTACATCTTTGACGCCTGGAGAGGCGTATGTTTCCAATTGCCGGCGGCCTTTGCGCAACAGAAACTCAATTGCCCCAAAGTCTCTCTTGTCAATGATCATGTTTTTTTCAAACTCGTTGCTATAGCGTTTATGAGGACTCGGCCGTGAAAGGAGAAAATCACGAGGTGTTCTTACCGTGCGAACGACTGAAAGTGGGACCGGGTAGCCTCTGGCTTTTTGCGGCATTCGCGAAGGCACTGGCGATAAAGACTGAGGATATCCTTTTGAAGACCTGAGAGACGCATGATGAATAGAGGTGGATGGGTTAGTGGTGACAATCTTATGTTTGTTTTGAGTTCTGCATAGCTGGTTGAAAGAAAACAAAAGATTAGGGGTTGCAGCTCTCCAGGTCTCAAGAAAATCCATGACGCGAGCGGGAGCCTCGGCACGTCACCTTCAGCGGGAGGGGCCCACCAAACCCCTGCCGAGTGTGCCCTGTCGAGCGGGTACTTCGTACCCTATCCTGCCACTCACATCCCCCGACCTCGAGATATCTGGGTTGAGTCCCTACCTACTTATGAGTGGGCGTGAAAATACACATCAAAGAGGCCCATGAGAATATCCAGCAATAATGATGGATGTGTATTTGCCGGCTTCAAGAGCTTGACGCACTGACGGACTAGGCTGCCCGCTCCAGCCGGCCTGAAGTGATCATTCCCCAAGTGGCAATGACATTAGCGCAGTTAAATCAGATGAACGGGCTCCGATCGGCGACAACATGGATAGAACCATCGCTCTCACCTCGTGTCATTCATCCACGACCAACTGCAAGGCAGATCTTACAGGTAATTGGTGTTTTTGAAATCATATCACTCCCAAACTGTCGCGATGGCTGCTCCTTTCACAGTGAGTTCAATTCGCACTTCACTCGGGAATTCGGACAGTAGCTGATAAGCTCTACTCACGTCGCAGCGACTTGTTCGCTTTCTTGCGAGGGACGGCCGTACGTACTACGGAGATGCCGTGCTTCCTCGTGGCGTGACCGACATCAGCAAAGCCAAGCAAGCTCGCATTGTCAAGGGCGATATCTTTGGAAAGCACGGTGTCACCAATGAAGTCGCCGATATCCGACTCCTCCTCGCTCCTCTCGCGCTGGAGGATGTCCACACTGTTCGTTGTCTGGGCTTGAACTATGAGCTTCACGCAAAAGAGGTGCCGTCTGCCGTTAGCAAGCAAGCAACATGAAGAAGCTTACCAGCGACAGAGCAACATGCCGATTCCTCAGTTCCCAGTCTTGTTGTAAGTACCAGGTACCTAGCTTACCTACCTACCTACCTACCTACCTACCTAGGTACAACACAAGCACCGACGCATTTGAAGCTCACCGACCTCCAGTTATAAGCCTGCCACATCCCTGGCCGGCCCTACGGACCCGATTCCTATTCATCCAATCGCTCAAGAAGGCACTGGCCTTGACTATGAATGCGAACTTGTCGCTGTAATCGGCAAGAAGTGTGCCGATGTGCCGGAGTCCAAGGCTCTGGACTATGTTCTGGGCTACGCCATCGGCAACGATGTGTCCCACCGCGACTGGCAAATCAAACGAGGGAGCGGCCAGTGATCACTTGGAAAAAGATTCGACGGCTGGGCACCTTACGGGCCGGGTATCGTGAGCAGCAGTCTGATCAAAGATCCCCAGACGCTCAAGATCGCTACCCGAGTCAACGGCAAGGTTGTACAGCAGAGCAACACGGCCGACATGATCTTCAGTGTCAAGAAGACAATCGCTTTTCTGAGCCAGGGCCACACCCTGCTGCCAGGTGATGTGATTTTCACTGGAACGTAAGTGTCCTCTGAGCCTATTACCCGTTAACACTTGCTGATACAAACGGAAGGCCGTCCGGGGTTGGAATGGGTAGAACCCCGCAGCTTTGGCTCAAGGACGGAGACGTTGTCGAAGTCAAGCTTGAGCAGGTAGGGACATGCACGAACAAGGTGGAGTTCCAGTCCAAGCAGGGTCCCAAGCTGTAAACAAACACCGACATAAGGTATATTTATGGCCATTGATTGTTCCTCGATCATTTTCCCCCAATAGAGCGGCCTACGCACCTAAATTTATATTCTCTGCTCCCCGTCAACGGGTGCGGACAGCAGCTTTCGTGTCACCAACAAACGCCCATGAGCACCGCGGCTAGGAAACTGGGGCCTCATGCTGGGATCTCGGTATTGGAAAACGGAAGTCTTCTAGATTCAAAATGGTCGTTCAAACCGCCCAGCTTGAGCGCCTATCCAATCATATCTCAACTCCGCCGCGGGTTATTCCTGCGGCAGTCCAACCCCGCGATGCTGGACCTCTTACACTGCGTCGTACCTAGGCGTAAGCGCTCAGCGCTGCGCCTCACAACGAAACCCATCTGCCCACGCTACCCCCAGCATCGCCCCCAGCGTTGTCGACCAAGGCTAACCCAGAACCGCGGATTGAGTCCCTCAACCACGTCAAACAATTGCACATCAAACAACTGATCGGCACCTGCTATTTTTCAAGTGAAAACCGAATGCCACCAGATCAAGTCAGGAGGATCAATGATTTTGACACATCCCAAAAGACCAACACAATCCAGGCCACAGGCGCAACAACTACAAGCCCCCTTGTTTCCCCACAGGACCTTGGTCGGATAAACATTAGGCTTTCTTACTCCTTACTACCTACCGAAGAGATTGCCTCGGTGTGCGCATTCAGGAGGCTGAAAGGCAAGTGCCAAAGCTAGCGTCCACACACCTTGAGGCATACCCTAGGGAGAAGTGAAGAGCCTAGCCTGAGCCCTCCTGGGTCTGCTTCGCCATGGTTGACATGGTGGTTCCCTCAAGCCTCTTCAATGCCTCCCAACTCACATAGTATATGTGTCCCAAGATGACTGATATGTGAGAGCCCGTTCTCTTGTCCTCCCAAAGGCGATGCCCGTCAGCCAAGACATATTCCATTCCCTGCACGAAGCTTTAGTAATAGAGCCATCTTACGTTGCTCTCGTTCTCGTTTTATTCTTCCTTCTGTGTGTGTTTGTCCTCTTCACGGCACCCAAAACAACAACCGAGCGCCCAGTTCGCCTGGGATACTACTTCCCACCAAAGAGAACCAACACCAAGATGTGTGCGGTAGCGCTACCTATGCCACCGACCCCCAGGGCAACGGCAGTGGAAAGTCCCAAGAGAATACCAATGCCAGGCCACTGGGAGGAGGAGCCAGGGGCTATCCTGCGTGAGAAGCCAGTCGAGGATGAGCACGAACCGAACGAGCCAGACCAAGACCCGGACCTCTTTCGGTATCCTCCACCTGCGGCCCTATCCGAGCTCGCCAATGTCTCCTCGGAGACCATCGCCCTCGTCGTACGGTCATCCGTTGAGCATGTCTTCCAACAGGTCGAGGCCGAGCGGCAGCGGACGCAGGAAACTGCTGCCACCTCTGACGCCACCTCTGAAGAAACCCCTGCTTCCCTCGACGAAGATGAAGAGGCGGTGGCGTCAAGAGATATTGGTTTGATGCCCGAGCTCCATATTACCCGGGAGACTACAACGAATTCCCAGAGCACCTCCTCTCAGGGGTCGGTGGATGAGCAATCCAGCAGAAACCAAAGGCGGCATCGCTTCGGGATTCGGCGAATCTTCCAGCACATTGTCGAGAAGGGGGAGTCATCTTCCAACAACTCCTTCAGCATTGGCAGCCTCCCAGCCCATATCCACCATATTCCTCCACCAGCACCCTCCCCCGGGACATCGGCTCCTTCGTCGTTCACACAGCTCATTCATAAGCACATCAAGTCCTCGTCAGCTATAGAATCTGGCTCTTCGACAGAAATAGTGTGAGTGTGAGCTTAGATGCCCATTGGAGGGAGCGCGCCCAGCTGACATAACCCCTGGCAGTGAATGTGTCTCCTGCTTCGACGATATAAGGCCTAGGGATGGAGTCAAGACGCAGTGCCATTTCTATTGCAAGGAGTGCTTTCAACAACTCATCACCACCGCCCTTGAGAGTGAAGCGCAATGGCCGCCTAAGTGTTGCTTGAATGTTGTGCCCTTCCGGACCGTGATGAAACACGCGCGGCCCGATGTCGTCAAGCGATATCGGGAGAAGGACGAGGAATTCAAGGTCCCAGCCGAGAATCGAATCTACTGCGTACGTGTTGATCCGGGTGTCTTTCTTCTCGTAATTCTGTTTCTTTCTACTGTATTCGGAGCCATGAGAAAAGAAAAAAAAACAGTCGCCCAAAAGGAGAACGATCAGCTAACAATGGCCATAGAGCACAGCGGATTGCGGTCAGTGGATTCGCAAGTTCGACAAGGCAAACAAAATAGCGAGATGTAGCCAAGGCCATTCCATGTGCGTGATGTGTCGCGGACCACCACACCCAGCAAACATTGCCTGTCCGCAAGACAGAGACCGACAGATCATCGACCAGCTTGCCGAGGACGAGGGGTGGCGCCGTTGCAGCAAGTGCGCTGTTCTCGTGGAGCACAAGGAGGCTTGCCAGCACATGACTTGCCGGTGTGGCAATCAGTTCTGTTACGTCTGCGGCTCTCAGTGGAGAACTTGCGTCTGTACGAGCGACATGCTAGCGACAATCAAGCAACGGGCGACGGCGCGACGGCGAGAGCGCGAGACAAAGGAGGCCGAAGAGGATGCATGGCTGAGCAATGCGCTTCGGCTAATCGAGGAGTACGAGCGTGAAACACACGTCCTCGAAGAGAAAGCCAGGGCTACCCGGAGAGAGGAGCTTCGCCGGCAGAGGGCTGCCGAGCGAGTTCGCCGGGAGGAAGCCCGGTTAGATGCGCTTGATGTCAGGTATGAAGAGCTGCGTGAGACGCTTGCCAAGGTCAACGCGGTTCAGAAGGCGCTTCTCAACTGCGCCCAACACAGAGATACAGAAGAGGCGAAGATCCGAGAGGCTGCTGAACAGGATGATCTGGCCCACAGACAGGACTTGGAGTATCAAGAACTCCAGACCCTGCTGAATGCAAAGATGACGGAGCGTGAGCTCGAATGGGATAGAGATTTCCGCGTCCGCGTTGTGTACGAGAAGCGGCTGGAGGATGAATACGGTGCCGTGCTACGTGTTTTCTGGGCCGAGAAGTTGAACGGCGAGGAACGTGCCGAGGAGGCGATGCGTTCGTACATGGAACAAAACGACCAGAGGTGGGACAGTTGGAGCAGGAGGAGAGAAAGCGATCTCGAAAAGCACCGCTACGAAGCCGAGGAGGAGCTGGCAGTCAGCGAAGAAATCATGGAAACGATGCGGTTGCGACAGGAGAAAGAGCTAGCAGACCGGCGGGTCGAGCGAGATGCGAAATACACTGCGGAGCGGAAGTGGTTTGAGTTGGTTGTTGCCGAGAGGACGAGAATGCTCTCCGAGATCGAGGCGGTGGATAGAGAAAGCGGCGGTCTGGTCGACGAGGACAGCAGCGAGGGCGACGAGCTGGACCTCATGCTCTTGGACGATAACTTAAGCTTATAATAGATAGAGAGGTGTACAGACAATATCAATATTTCACCCCCCATCAACACGGCGGCGTTGACGGTTCAGCATTGGGCTAGATTATGCTTGGCGCCGAAAACTGTGGATGTCGCGCTCAACCCAACCGTCCAACCGTGGATGCCAAAGCAGCTCTTATCTTATCACATTGTTTTTGGGAATAGAGAGCTCATGCTCGAAAATTACGTCACTTTCAATCCGAGACCGGAGGCAGGAGTGAAGCAAACTCCTGGACTCGACAAAGAAGATGGCTCAACAGCTGACAGCCCAATGTCAAGGCTCAGTGACGAACGTGCCGCAATAGCCACACCTCCCAGACTTCTAGAAGGGCGGAATGGAAGAGCGGCATGCCCCCCGCATTCCAATGAGCTTGTTTTGTCCACCCAAAGAATGGCACAAATCAGATAGGTATGGGCGGTACGTAATGCTGTTTGGTGGCCTCATCCGCTCCGATGCGCTGAGTGGCCCCAGCCCCGAGCCCTAGCCTCTTCGGAGCAACCGTGCTGTGGCGCTGGACCGCCCATGCCGCACTTCCTGGGTTGACCCCCAAGCCGGACCGGGCTGGCGTTATCTCAGCAGGCTATCGCGATGAGATGATATGATATTCTACCAATCCTACTAGAGAATTGCTGCCTTTGACAGGCTGGGCATCCCTTTGTATCTGCTTCTAGGTAGCCAGCCAAGCTTCTTGTTTTATAACGAGCAACTCGCCTCCCCAGGGGTAGCCTTCTCTTCCTTCTTGACTCTGCAGCCCGAATTCGCCATCCACCTTACTCACGCAAGGCAGTCTTCATTGTCCATCCCGCCGCCCCGTCCCGTTCCCAGCAACCACTTTTCCCAACCAAACCACCTGAGGGATTTATTCCGCATACCTACCCACTATGTCTACTCCCGAAGTTTCGCATGGCCGCGGCGGCGCCGGTAACATCAACCCCGATAGCACCAAATATGTCGACGGCGAGGTTGTCCGGGTCGGCGAGCCTGGGAGCCACGGAGACGGAGCTTTCAGCACCGGTCGCGGAGGTACGATGCCATTCTCTGCACACCTATAACCCCAAGCACTCTGCCCCTACGCACAGCAAGCTTGGATTCCAAGCTGGCACCTCGTCGGCGCAGAAACAGCGCGTGGTCCTGGCTCTGCGCCTTATCGGCACGAAGCTTTGAGGGTCCACGCTCCCTCTGCATGCCAAGACCAGGGAAGAAGCGAGCGATAAGGAATTTCGCTAGTTTTGACCACGGCGAGCATGGGTCGCAAGTCGCGATCTCAACCGGCTCCAATCATGAGGAAGAATTGCGCGCTAACAATTACCACCTTTTTTCGCTGTGTACAGGAGCCGCCAACATTGGCGATGCAGGCAAGAAGTCGACGGTGCGCGCCGACAAGGATGTGGTCCCCGAGGCGGCCGTCCGACCCAGCTCCGAGAACACTGACTACCACGTTGGGCGTGGCGGTGCCGGCAACGCGCACATCGTCCCTGGTTCCGAGAAGAAGCCCACCAACCCTGATGGCGGCCCCATCTCGCTGGCCGACAAGCTGAAGTCCAAGATCTTCGGCCGTTTCAGCAAGAAGTAAAGGGGAGAGAGGGGACATCCTCGATGAGCTCTGCATTTTATTTCTATTTTCAGAGCAACTTTGATACCACGGCCAAATACCGAACACACAAAAAAGAAAACGGAGTGCGCAGAGATTATACCCAGCTGGGGGCGGCGAGAATTCTTAATGGCAAAGCTTTTCGATCAGAGGGATCATTTTTGGTGATGAAGGAGGCCATTTGGTGATGTTTGTACAGTTAAAGAAAACCAACTGCTAAATGACTGTTCGGCATCGAATGGTTTTTGGGGTCACTTTCGAGACGGAGCCCTTATTATTTGATGCCAGCAACTCATACCCCCGCTGTATTCGAGTTTCATCTGCCTGGTTGCCTGCCACCAAGCTCGACGTTGAAAGGCCACTGTCAAGCCTTCTCACGATGCCTGAAGCGATACCCAACGAGACCACCGCATTAGCCGATCCTTTGAGGTAAGATGTGGGCTATCATGCAACCTCGAGGTCATTGGCCCCCAAACGCCCGGTACTAACGGTTTAGACGAACATCTTCATGTATAAGAATGGAAGCATACAGACGAGTTTGACGTTGGGTAAGGTAAGCCTGTACTCTGCGTATCAAGTTCACGGTGGTCAACCCACTCGTCAGAACCGAAGAAGCACCCCACAGCCGATTACGACAGGCTGCCTAGCCGCCCGCCCCTGTTGCATCGCACAGGCCTTTTGTCTGATTCTAGTGTGTGTGTCTGCCCCCGATCTTGATCATATCTTGGTCCTAGCTAGGCGTGTTAATACATAGGCAGTGCTCATTTCTTAGGTAGTGCGGCATCCTGCTTCTTCAAACAGCTGAGCGCGATGCCGCCATTGGCAGGAGCTCGGGCGCAGCTTCCCCGGTTGCGCAAGATCTCGCGATGCTGGGAATATCCTTGGATCCCGGTGTTTGGGGGGTCAATGTCACAAGGACGGGCCATGCACATCATCATTACCCCTCACCGGCCCCGGGCTTGGCTAGACGATGGAATCAGGGGAGAGACATCTTCTGATTCTTGCGCGAGGAGCTTTTTGTTGAAACTTGGAATGAGCAGAGCAGGCAACACTTTTAGACAACTTGTCACGTGCTTGTGCCTTTCCAACGCGAGGAGATCATTAGTTGGCCGCTGTTAAGCAGTCATTACGAGCTGCTTCTCGCAGCGGGCTGGCAGCTGAAAGAGCGCGAAGACTTCGAGCTGATCACCTGCATTGCAACATTGCAGCGGGCTATTGGCGCCCGCGCGGCTTCCCGGATCTAGGATCTGCGTGCATAGCGGTCAGAGAGCTACGCTCGGGGATTGCAAGGGCCTATCGGGGAATACCCTCAGCGCTTTACAGGCCCTCGTTGTGCGGCGAGTGCTGCCGGGAGGAATTGTTTCTGGCTTCAGTACGAGAATAGCAGACCTCGGTGAGGCGCGGAAGGACCGTGAAAAGGCGTCTGAGACAGCGGCGAAGGTGTCAGTCCAAAGACGCCCCCCCGCGTCAACAGACCGCGCGGGAGTGGTCGTCGTGGTGGTGGGGAGCGAGCAGGCAAACGACGCACACCTTCTTCTGTTTCTGTCCTGGGGATGCTCGGCATGGTTATGTTCTGCACTTCTCAGATCGATCTCGCCTATTCACCCGGTCCCATGAGTACATAAAACATCGTATGCACATAAATAGGGATGGGGTGGGCCCGATGGGGCTTCGAATGCCGTTTAATCCAGGTTTCCCTCTCCCAGTCAACTCGGCGTTCAGTCTAGTCAGCCTGGACATTCGACAGCAGAGCTGTGAGGGTCGGGCTAGGAATGAGACCGACGTGACTGCAGGACACAACGATTGTAACGTCGAGGCGAGCCCTCGTCCCAGATGCAGCCTTTGAACACCCTTCCCCAAGCTCGACACCACCACTTCGTGAATCTACCATCCACGAGTCGCCCTGCCCACCTCCCTCTGCCACCTGCTAATTTGCAAGTCGATGCAGGGCGTCTGCCGCAACGCCCAGATTCTTTGTCTGACCCTCCACTTCAACTCCAGCGGCCAACATCTCTCGGGGGGTCCTTCGGAAGCGTCCCGGCCGCGCCGCGGCTGGCTTATAGGTAGCCTCGATGCTCCTTTGTCGTGCGTCTTCGACTGTGGTTGTTCCAATCGTCAGCGGCTCTGTTGTTGAAAACGGTCCCAGGTAATTCGTCAGTTCGGGCTTTCGTGCCACTGGAAGCAGGGTGGACCGTGCCCGGACAGGCAGGCGTGTTCGGTGCTAGTTTAGCAGGGAGCTTGGTCCGGGGGCCTAAAAGAACGATGGTGCCTCGCCCGCGGCCTGCGCCGCGCCTATTTTCACGACTCTCACACGCGTCTAACCGGTCTCACTCATCGTCTTTTGAAGCCGATGATGAACGGTCCAGCTTAGGGTCGGCCGATATCTCTTCCAGGATGAGTCCGGATCGACAGAGCAGTGGTGGCCGAAGCCGGAGCAGTGCGAACAGCGGCCGTCGCATCAACCCGAGCGGGAACGGAACTGGGAATCGCGGCGCATTCGCCCACGAAGACAACCGGCCGACAAGCTCGAAGGAGCGAGCTGGGTTTTACGCCTACTCATTCGCCGCCGAGGTATATGTTGTCTGTGGTTAGTCAATTCCTTCTTGACTCTCTCGCTGTTGCTTCTCCCAGCTAACCCACGGTTATAGCGATCGGTACGTTTGCAAATGCTATCTGCGCTCCAAGCTTTCGAAGCTCTTGTAAAGCTTACAGTATTCAGGATCTTTCATCCCCATCCTCCTCGAGAGTCTAGCCCGTGAGAATGGCGTCTTGTTATCGGATCGAACCTCCCCATGCGGCTCCAGTTCCGACAAAGACTCGGACGATGACGGACAATGTGTCGTCTACATACTCGGCATGGAGATCAACACTGCAAGCTTCGCCATGTATACGTTCAGCGTTAGCGTTCTTTTACAGGCGCTCATTGTTGTCAGCATAAGTTCCGCTGCGGACCATGGCAACTTCCGCAAGAAGCTTCTCCTCGCCTTTGCGTGGATTGGCAGCTTAAGCGTTATGTGTTATGTGTTTGTCACCAAGGAAATATATCTTCTCGGCGCTCTCTTGGCTATTCTCTCCAACACCGCCTTCGGTGCCTCCTTCGTCCTCCTCAACTCCTTTCTGCCGCTGCTCGTTCGGCATCACCCATCGGTGGTATCCGTAGTCGATAGGCGCACACCGGACCTTGCTGCTTCGGACGACGAGTCGCAGCGGCTCGAAGAACCGATGCACATCGATGCGGATGCTGAAGGAGGGTACGATTCGGCAGCGGCCCTGCTGCCAGGCCGCACCGGAGAGGAAGGCCATTCCATATCTCGTGGTCTTACCCACGACGACAAGATATCCAAAGAGATGAATCTTTCAACGCAGATTTCAGCAAGGGGAATCGGGATTGGATACATCGCAGCCCTATTCTTGCAGTGTGTTGCAATATTCATCCTAGTCCGCATGAAAAACACGACATGGTCACAACGTGTTGTCCTCTTCGTCATCGGCGCGTGGTGGGCAGTGTTTACAATTCCAGCGGCCATGTGGCTTCGTCCACGACCAGGCCCTCCGCTTCCCTCCACCTCAAATCAAACGGGCGCCCGTGCTTGGATTTCGTATACTGTATACGCCTGGAAGTCACTTTTCCGCACGATTCGGTTGGCGGGCCGTCTCGTTGACATCATACTCTTCCTCGGAGGGTGGTTTCTGCTTTCAGACGCCATAGCTACGACTTCTTCGACAGCAATCTTGTTTGCTAAAACGCAGCTGCACATGGAACCTTGGGCGCTGGGCTTGATCAACGTGATATCCACGGCATGCGGTATCGTGGGGGCATTCTCTTGGTCCTTTATCTCGAGGCGATTTAAGCTCCAGGCGCACCAGACGATCCTCGCATGCATTGCCTTGTTCGAGCTTATCCCACTCTACGGACTGATGGGATATCTCCCCTTTGTGAAGAACTGGGGTGTCTTCGGCCTTCAACAGCCTTGGGAGATGTACCCTCTTGCCGCCATATACGGGTTCGTTTTGGGTGGGCTAAGTAGCTACTGCCGTTCCCTTTACGGGGAACTGATTCCACCGGGATCCGAGGCGGCGTTTTATGCTCTCTACGCCATCACGGATAAGGGCTCGAGCGTGTTCGGACCGGCCATCGTCGGGGCAATCATCGACAGGACAGGCCATATCCGACCGGCATTTTGGTTTCTGGCAGCCCTTGTTGGATTCCCGGCTCCGCTCATATGGTTCATCAACGTAGAACGGGGAAAGCGTGAGGGCGGCAAGCTGGCTGAGGTGATCGAAGGTTTCAAGCAGCTCCAGCACAGCAACGGCAGTGGCGAGGAAGATGTTTCGAGCGAGCGGAACAGTACCGGCGATAGCCAAGGAATATTGGGACGTTACGACGATGATGACTCGTGATGCGCAACTGGCCTGTTGCCCGCTTACTTGCAAACACATTCTGTATCTACTCCATCTACCTAATTTGCATAGCGGTGGCGTTTCGGGTTGACATATTTTTATCATCCAGCTTTGGTTGTCAAAGGCGTAGCTAGCGAAACAGGGCAGGCGGGCGTGTTGAAACTTGCCCACTTGCTCACATGGCCTTCTTGGATAAACTCGTGGTACTGAATCCAATTGCCGGGTGGTGGTTTCTCCGGCAAATCGTCGTGGTGATCCAAGTAAGGGTAAGACAGCGTTGCACTGCGACTCGACCACAAATGGAATGTGAGGGTCGATTCCAGCGGCGACGTGTGCTTTGTGATGGCAAGCGTGTTCTTGTGCGTGGTGCATATATCGCTCTTCCCGTATTTCCCAGCGAATACCGCTGCTGGTCTCGATGAATGAAAGTGCAACCAGCAAACAATCCGATTGACCACTCGTTGTCTGTGGGAAAGCATTGGTTCGAATTTCGGCGTGCGGGACACTCGGGTGGACCCGCTTGAGCCACACGTTGGCCGACCAGCCCCCTCTAGAATCGCATGGATCTGGGTGGAGGAGATAATAAGTGGCTGGGCTTTTCGCTCGGTGGCGACGCGAAATTTCGACGGTTCAACTTCTTGCGACAAATACTCCGCATCCCTTCCATCCCCCATTGACGTCCGAGCATCGCAATACTCGCCGGGCGGAGTCATTGGCAAGCTGTGATCGATTTTTGCAGCTCTGACGCGCTCCTGAGAGCCGCCGTCTGGCGTCGCATCTGATTTCCCGGTCGGTGCCGACCATCTCCGCGAGCAAAGCAAGCACCAACCACAACTGAACCACCTCCTCACTTGCCTCCGCGGGCCACGAAACCTTCGACCCGCCCCGATTTCAACTCCAAAACACCGTCGGCCAACTTGTCGCATCGACACGTGGCGCGCGCATCGCACCTTGATACAGCTGCATCACGTAGCTGATTTACCACATCTACGCTTAGGATTGCTTCCGGCGCATCGACCTGCGAACCTCGCGACGCGAGCCAACCCAAACAGCAATGGCTTCCGCGCGCAAGAGACCGAGAGTCGAGACGGAGGACAATCGCGCCGAATGTCCCTTCTCCATCAAGATCGTCGACCCCAAGGACAAGGAGCAGAAGAAGAAGAAGCGCAGGCGCACCGATGGCGGCGAAGATGAGGATGCCAACACAAAGATCAATCTGCAGATGTCGCCGTTCGCGCCCTGCGGCAAGTTCAAAACGCACGAAACAATGGACCTCCATTACCAAGTCGAACCGGCCAAGAAGTGGACCGATATGACAAGATATAATAGCTTCGTCCGTAAGTGCAACACGTCGTCGTCACCGGCAATCCCAGATCCGAACTAACCGGGTGCCATCGCGAACAGTTAATGGGGTCAAGTATTTCAGCGAAGGATTCATCTACGTTGCAAACGACTCTAGCATTGAGCGACAAAAGGGTGCCGGCGAGATAATGCAACCCAGGAAGAAGTCTGACGATGACTGGGTTGCTCGCATTCTTGAGATCCGTGCCAGCGATGAGCACCACGTCTATGCCCGCGTCTACTGGATGTACTGGCCCGACGAGCTCCCTCACGGCACACACGATGGCAAGAAGACTGTTCAAGGGCGTCAGCAATACCATGGCGCAAACGAGCTGATCGCCTCCAACCACAGTAAGCACTCTTGTCAATAGACTGCTCGGTGTAGCATGACATAGTCTCTAACTGCAGATAGTGGACATCATCAATGTGGTGAGCGTTACCTCGCAGGCGCAGGTGAAGCAATGGTACGAGGAAAACGACGATGAAATTCAGCAGGCCTTGTACTGGCGTCAGGCATTCGACGTTCGAACCTATGAGCTCTCGGTACGTATTCAAGCACCATGCCATCACGCCTGCCCCATTCCCATAGTGTCCATGCTAACTGATAACGGACGGTAGACCGTCGAGCTCGTCTGTAGCTGCAACACCCCCGCGCACCCGGACAATCTGCTAGTTGGCTGCACAACGGAGGGATGCAAAAAGTGGATGCACGAGCAGTGCATCAAGGACGAGGCCCTCAGGCTGACGTATGAGCGGCTGGGTAGAGACAAGCCACATCTGAATCCCGATTCAAAGGACTCAAAGAACGAAGATGAGGCGAAGCGGCCGTTGAGCCCTACCGAGACCGGTGCGGCAGTTTCAGCACAACATTCTATCGATGTGAAGGCTGACGGCGAGTCAGATTCAGTACAGGTCAATATGAGAGACAACGTGGACGTGAAGCAGTCCGAGGATGAGGATGCGCCCGGCGCGCCGGAGGACTCGATCGCAGAGCCGTCGGTGGAGCCACAGTCTAAATCCGAATCCCAGACGCCAACCAAGATAACCTCCATCAAATTGACGACAAAGGGGAGACCCGGTAGGCCACGTAAGAAGGGCGAGACCAACGGCGAGCCTGCGAAACCTTGGGACGGCCTGTTCGAGGTATCCCTGAAAATGGCAGAACAGGGCTCCATGTCACTGGAGTTCAAGGATTTGCGCGAGGGCATCAAGGGCGGAGAGAAAACCTGGATCGAGCCGGTGAAATGCCTCGTATGCGGTAACGAGGTCAACTAGGTTTTGACGAAAGGTCCTCTCAAACACCGAGGGCCACGCCGTCTCTTGAGCTCGACGTGCACTTCGACAAGCTGACAGTTTAGGTCCAGTCATGAGCTGCTCTTATTGATTGGTACGCGCCAAGATCAGATCGAGATGACGACAATGGCCGTCTTCCCGGACAACCTCGCCCCACTGCGGTTTGGGTTGCGGTCCGATATAAGATTGGATTGCTGCACGCAACAGTTGAGATATGAGGTCTGGAGCAAGACCCAGAGGCGGGACAGCAGGACGGGTGGGCGTAGTAGTGGGAGCGACGAAGAGAAGGAGGACGAGCACAGGTGCGGTTTAATGTGACAGACTTTACGCCAGGCTGGGAGAGGAGGCCGAGATCATTCATCTACCTATCTATAAGGGGCTGGGACGGCTCTAGGCAGAACTGTGGAGGATCCGTCATGGTTGGCGACGCGGCCGACCAACCTATACGTTTGTTTTCCTTTCTTCTTCATCGATACGAAAAGAAAAGAAGAATTGTTTTCTCTCCCTCCCTCCTCACTGGTTACTTGCTTCTGGCTACCACTCGCTCTCCCACCCCGATTGGTCGACTGGTCCATTGGTGTTGGCGAGGGTAAGTTAGGCGGGACAGGACAGGAGGCCGGTCGCAGAAGGAAGACAAGGGACAAAGGGGTCGGATGAGACCAACTGACGGATTAGGTCCCCAGCTGTGTTGTGGGTATTGGTTGGTCCAAGGGAGGGTGGGGTTTCTCACTCTGGCTTGGTCTACAGCATCCCCCTGGTTTTACGTTTCGGTGTAATTAGTTCTGTTGCGATCTTTCGTTTGTTTTTTACTTACGCGGGTGTCTGCGGGCTAGGTTCGTTTCTAGGTCGTGCCGTCTTGTTGCCTTTGTTTACTAGCAGCCGATCGGGCCAGGCATCACACGGATTATGTTTGTTCGCTTTCTTTGGTTTTTTCGCTTTAAGTATTCAACTTGGTTGTCTGCTGTTTGTCATCGTGGTCGTGCTGTGTCTGTCAGGTCAGGTTATTGGGTCAGGCTGCCTGGTTTTTGTTGTCTTTTCTTACACTTCCTCTATCATTTTCCATCTCCCGTGCTTCCTTGGGGACAGGGGTTTAGATGGAAGGAAAATGGGAGGAAGTCGGGAAGGTTGGGGAAGGACCAAAAAGCGAGATGGGTTGCTGTCTGGTTTTGTGTTCGCTGCTTTTCACTCTCGGTCTTGTCGGGTAGCCAGTACGGCGGAGGGGGGGAGCTTGGGAGGTATGGAATGGGCGGAGGTGGACTCGAGGTTGTTTGTGTTTTCGTTACCATCTATAATCGAGCATCTATGTTCATCATCCCCC